>Ga0070728_10001875_pt1 | contig 28744 bp, 29 predicted proteins | sample tdDd471_FD_66723 | JGI IMG/M metagenome (GOLD analysis project Ga0070728, IMG submission 66723) | Marine sediment microbial communities from the Atlantic coast under amendment with organic carbon and nitrate - tdDd47.1 | ecosystem: Environmental > Aquatic > Marine > Coastal > Sediment | place...
CCAAGGCTTCCGCCGAGAAATCGGGCGAGGTGGTCAAGCAGGCCGTGGCCGCGATGGAGGCAATCGAAAGCTCTTCGCAGAAGATCGGCAACATCATCGGCATGATCGACGAGATCGCCTTCCAGACGAACCTCCTGGCGCTCAATGCGGGCGTCGAGGCTGCACGCGCCGGCGAGGCCGGCAAGGGCTTTGCCGTCGTCGCCCAGGAAGTGCGCGAACTGGCGCAGCGCTCGGCCAATGCGGCAAAGGAGATCAAGACGCTGATCAACACCTCCTCGCAGCAGGTCAAGAGCGGCTCCGAGCTTGTCGGCGAGACGGGCAAGGCGCTGGAAGTGATCGTTGCAGAGGTGCAGGAGGTCAACGCCAACGTCATGGCGATCGTCGAGGCGGTGCGCGAACAGTCGACCACGCTGAACGAGATCAACCAGGCCGTCACCGAGGTCGACAAGGGCACGCAGCAGAATGCCGCCATGGTGGAGGAATCCACCGCCGCGAGCCACGGCCTCGCACAGGAGGCGCAGTCGCTTGCCGAATTGCTCGCCCAGTTCAAGCTCGGCGGAACGGTCAGGCAGGCGACATCGCGGCCGGCACCAGCCCCTGCGGGCGATGCGCGCGCGACCCAGGACAAGGTCGCCAAGGCGATCAGATCCTTCCCGACGCGCGGCAACGCCGCCGTGAAAGCGGATGACTGGGAAGAATTCTGATCGACCCCGTTCGTCCGATTGTTTGAAAACGGCGCCTTCGGGCGCCGTTTTTGCGTGCCGAGCGCGAAAGGCTCTAGGTGGCCGGGTTGATTAGCCAGCCATTTTGCATCAGCGCGACCAATGCCTGCGTCTTGTTCTTGACCGCGAGCTTATGGTTGGTGTTGGCGATGTGATAGTTCACCGTATGGCTGGTGATGCCCAGTTTGCGGCCGATTTCTTCTGCGGTCAGGCCGTCCGCGATCAGCCGGAATACGGAAACTTCACGCTGGGAGAGGGGATTGTGCGGCGCAACGATTGCGGCGACTACGGTCAGGCGCATAAAGGCATGACACGCTACATAGGCAAGTTCCGCCATCTCAATGGCTTTCAGCGGGTCTCTGGCGCCGGTGAAGGACACCGCTCCCGCGTTGCAGCCGGCTAGCGCGAAAGGGAAGTAGGCGGTGCGGTCATAGCCCCGCGCAATCATCGACCGCAAATCATCGACGATGGCGGGGTCTTCCTTATCCATATTGTCCGTCAGGCTCATCGTGACGGGGCAGATACTCTCGCGAAGACGTTCGGCAATCTGAGAACGTTCTATGAGTTCGGCCTCGACAATTTGTGTCAGAAGCTCCGTGTCCCAATTGGTGATGACTATCCGCCCGACAAACTTGATCGAGGAATTGGCTGGCTGATCCGATACGAGAAAGCGGGGCAGGCCGAAGGCGGCGCCGGCGGATTTCAGATATTTGAATATGTCGAAACTGGACTGAGCCAGAGCGATGCCTTCAATCGCCGCATCGAGGTCGAATTCCTCGTGCGGGACTAAAGCTAATTTGTTCATGGAGCCCTCCAATGCGCTGTTGGCGCAGCTGAAGGATAAACAGATGCTGCCGGTGTGGTTAATTCGCCCTATGGGCGTAGATATCCGGCGATTATTTACCAAAAGGAACCCTGCGATTTATGCGCAGGCGCATTGATTCGAGAAGTCATGGTGCCAGTTCCTGTCGCCAAGACCGAAGTAACTGTAATATATATAATTTTTCGGGTAGGTAAGGGAGGCTGACGTGGTTTCCCGGGCGGCGCTTTCGAATTGAAATTCTTCTTGAGCCATCAGTTGTCTCAGCGGGAAATCCTGCCTCGGGAGATTTCCGGGAAGTACATGGACGTATGCTGCGTCCAGTGACCGTAACCATTCACTATGATAATTCGCAGTGGATCCATCAACGGATTTTCATCCAACGGTTGCACTCTCGAACCAGCGGAATGGACGGGTGAATGCCTCGTCCTGGCATGATGCCTCTCCGGCCGCCGAGCGGCATGTCAGCGAGCAACGATGGCGTTGCCCCCGGATTGCGACCGGGCGGGCAGGGACCAAATCCGGAAAATTGCGCATGTTCATGAAATCCAGACGGTCCGGCGGCGATGCCGTATCCATCGTCACTGCCCTCGACAAGTCGCTCGCCATCATCGAATTCGACCTGACCGGCAAGATCCTCGACGCTAACGACAATTTCTGCCAGGCGATGGGGTATGAGCGATCCGAGATCGTCGGCCAGCATCACCGGATGTTCGTCGATCCGGAATCCGCGAAGAGTGCCGAATACCGCGAATTCTGGGCGGCGCTCGGCCGGGGCGAGTTCGAGAGCCGGGAATATCTGCGCTACGCCAAAGGCGGTCGCGAAATCTGGATCCAGGCGACCTACAATCCGGTAACCGACCGCAGCGGCCGGCCGTTTAAGGTCATCAAGCTGGCGACCGACATCACCGAGGCCAAACGCAAGGCGATGGAGGATGACGGCAAGCTTGTCGCGGTATCGCGCTCGCAGGCGGTCATCGAGTTCGACCTTGAGGGCAACATCCTCACCGCCAACGAAAATTTCTGCGCGACGCTGGGCTATGATCTCTCCGAGATCAAAGGCCGGCACCACTCGATGTTCGTCGATGCCGACTTTGCCAGGAGCGCGGAATACCAGGCGTTCTGGGACCGGCTGCGCAGCGGCGAATTCATTGCGGGCGAGTTCAAGCGCGTCGGCAAGGGCGGCAAGGCGGTCTGTATCGTCGCGTCCTACAACCCGATCCTCGACCACACGGGCAAGCCGGTCAAATTCGTGAAGATCGCGACGGACCTGTCGGAGCGGATGGCCGATGTCGGCGAACTCGGGAAGGGGCTTTCGGCGCTTGCGCATGGGGATCTGGTGCAGCGGATCGAGCGCAAATTCGGTTATTCGCTGGAACAGCTTCGCGTCGACTTCAACAATTCGGTCGAGAAACTGCAGCGCACCATGCGGCAGGTCGGCGACAATGCCGAGGCGATCCGCAGCGGATCCGGCGAGGTCCGGTCGGCTGCCGACGACCTGTCGCGGCGCACCGAGCAGCAGGCCGCCAATGTTGAGGAAACGGCGGCGGCCGTCGAGGAGGTGACTGCCTCGGTCAGGGAATCGGCCCGGCGGGCCGAGGAGGCGGGTGTGCTGGTAACCCGGACAAAGGCCTCCGCGGAGAAGTCCGGCGAGGTCGTGCGCCAGGCTATCGCGGCGATGGGCGAGATCGAGGACTCGTCGCGCAAGATCGGCAACATCATCGGCATCATCGACGAGATCGCCTTCCAGACAAACCTGCTTGCGCTGAACGCCGGCGTCGAGGCGGCACGGGCCGGCGAGGCGGGCAAGGGCTTTGCCGTCGTGGCGCAGGAAGTGCGCGAACTGGCGCAGCGCTCGGCCAATGCCGCCAAGGAGATCAAGACACTGATCACCACCTCGTCGCAGCAGGTGAAGGACGGATCGGACCTGGTCAACGAAACCGGCAAGACGCTGGAGACGATCGTCACCGAGGTTCGTGACGTCAACGCCAATGTGGTGGCGATCGTCGATGCGGTGCGCGAGCAATCGGCGACGTTGCAGGAGATCAACAAGGCCGTCTCCGAGATCGACAAGGGCACGCAGCAGAACGCCGCCATGGTGGAGGAATCGACTGCCGCGAGCCACGGGCTGGCCAGCGAGGCGCAGTCGCTTTCCGAGTTGCTCGGCCAGTTCAAGCTGGGCGGTTCCGAAACGGTCGGCGGAACGAGGGGCAGATCGCAGATGAAGCCCGAACCTGCCAGAGCATTCGCCGTTATTGGCAACGCGGCCGTGAAGGCCGATGACTGGGAGGAATTCTAGGCTTCCTCCCGCCACAGCCGTCCATCAACAGGAAGGGCCGCGTATCATTGCGCGGCCTTCTTCTTGTTTCCTGTCCCCGCCGTTCAGGTTCCCGACAGGAGCATGTCCATGTCGAAGCTCTCCGACAGGTCGCGCAACTGGCCCGCGCCGGCGTCGATCGCGAGCATCGGCGTCATGACGCTGTTGCGGCCGGTATTCTTGGCCCCGTGGAGCAGTTCCTCGGCGGCCGCGCTGTCGAGGTCGATATTGCCGCTCATGGCGACAAGGCCGGCGGAGAAGGTGACACGGTGTTGCGAAATCCGGTTCGTGGAGGCCACCGCTTCCCGCAGGCTCTCCAGTGTTTCGCGGGCGCGGTCCGGGTCGTCCTCCTCCAGATAGAGGATGAACTCTGCGCCGCTCCAGCGCGCGAGCAAGTCGCGCGGGCCAACTGCGCGGGCGACAAAATCGGCGAAACCACGCAGAAGGTCGTCGCCCTCCGCCTGGCCGTAGAGATCGTTGACGGATTTCAGCCGGTCGATCTCGATCAGCGCCAGGCTCGCAGGCTCCTTTTCGCCGATCACTTCCATGAAGGCGGGGCGGTTCAGGAGGCCGGTCAAAGTGTCCCTGCGCGCGTCGTCGTCGCGGTCGCTGCGAAGATCGCGGACGGTTTCGACGACGCTCTCGGCAGCCCGTGCGAGCATTCCGATCTCGTCATACGGGCGGTGGGCGGCGGGTCGCCACTCGCCATGCTGGACGAAGTCGCGCAGCGACGCGGCGATGCCGGCGACCGGTTCGACCTCCCGGCGCATCCGGACGGCTGTCGCGACCGCGCTGGCGATGCTCGCAACCCCCAGCACCGAGAGAAGCGTCCAGTCGATACCCTGCGGCCGCAGGGCCATGTAACCGACCGCCGCGACCAGAGGCACGCTGACGCCGACGAGAGATTCGAGCGTGACACGGGCCCTGAGCCGGTTCCTGAAAAAATGCATGAAAACGTCCCGTTTTCCCAACCGTGGCGGATCCATGGACGTTCGGGAAATCATAGCCCGCGCAGACCCTGCCGCGCCGTACACCGCCTTTCGACCGGTTCTACCGCAATGCAATAAGCATTCGGCTAAGTCGATGCGGGGCTTTTTAGCGGTCGCGGTAACCGATGACGCGCCGGACGGCGCGATTACAGGACAGCCCGGGCTGTTTTCGGTTCGGCCGGCCCAGATGACCGATGGAAATTTTCGATATAGGCGCCGACCGCTTCGATATTCATCGGCTTGGCGAAATAGTAGCCCTGGACCTGCCGGCAGCCGAGGCCGGTTACCCAGGCGAGTTCGGCGGCGGTTTCCACGCCTTCCGCGGTCGTTTTCATATTGAGGGTGCGCGCGATGCCGATCACGGCCTGCACGATCGCATTTCTTTCCTTGAAGGCACGGTGGCCGGAGACGAAGGACCGGTCGATCTTCAGTTTCTGCACGGGAAAGCGGGTGAGATAGGCGAAGGAGGAATAGCCGGTGCCGAAATCATCGAGCGCGATGCTGACACCGAGCTTGTTCATCTCGCCGATGAATTTGTCCGCCATCATTTCGCGATGCACGAAAACGGCTTCAGTGATCTCGATCTCCAGCCTGCGGGCCGGCAATCCGGAAATTTTGAGGGCGTCGCGAACCGCGCGAACGAGACCATCGCTATAAAACTGGACTGGGGAAATGTTCACCGAAACGCCGATGGTGTCCGGCCAGGACATGGCGTCGCGGCAGGCCCGGTTGATCACCCAATTGCCGATGGCGTCGATTGTTCCGGCAGATTCTGCGATCTCGATGAAGCGGTCGGGCGGAAGAAGGCCGAGACGCGGGTGGTTCCAGCGCAGCAGTGCCTCGAAGCCGGCGATCCGGCCTTCGGCGGTGTCGATGATGGGCTGGTACTGCAGGCAGAATTCGTTATTGGCGAGCGCCGAGTTGAGGTCTTCGCGCAAGGCGCGCTTTTCCTCGGCCTCCCGGTGCATCACGGGATTGTAGAACTCGATCCTGCCGCGGCCCCTGGCCTTCGCGGCGTAGAGCGCCAGATCCGCGTTGCGGATCATGTCGTCGATTGTGGCGGCGTCGTTTTCGGAGAGGGCGACGCCGATGGTCCCGCCGACGCGTATCGTGTTGCCGTCAATCATGACCGGGTCACAGACCGCCGCGACGATCGCCTCCATGCGTTTCGTGGCGGCGGAGCGGTCGTCCGCATCCTCGATCAGCACGCCGAATTCGTCGCCGCCCAAACGCCCCATCGTCACGCCACCGCCCGGCAGGGCCGTCAGGCGCGCCGCAAGCGTCTTGAGCAATTCGTCGCCGACAGGATGGCCGAGCGTGTCGTTGATTTCCTTGAAGTGGTCGAGGTCGAGGCAGCCGATTGCGATCCGGCTGCCATTGCGTTTTGCGGTATCGAGGGCCTCGCCGGCAAGCTCGCGGAACCGGCTGCGATTGTGCAAGCCGGTCAGCGAGTCGAATTGCGCCATCCAGACGATACGGTCCTTGGCCTGCTTGGACACGGTGATGTCCGAGCCGACGCCGCGCCAGCCGATTGTCTGGGCGTGCTTTCCGGCAATCGGGCTTGCCGTGAGCGACCACCAGGTTTCCTTCTCCCCGAAACTCACCTCGCAGGTGAAATCGTGGAAGATGGCGCCTTTCCCGGTGAGGGCGAGGAACTCGTCCCGATATGACGGGTGGATCAGGTCGGGGAAATAGAGCCCGACGAGCTCGGTCGCCGACATGCCCGTGACCGCGCACATGCGCGGCGACGTATTGACGATCCGCAGCTCGGCGTCGAGTTCGTAGAGCCAGTCGGACCCGTTTTCCTGGAATTCGCGCAGCAGCAGTTCGATCACTTCGCTGCGATCCTTGACCGCCTCTTCCGCGATGGTGCGTTCCTGGAAGAATTTCGCGGTTCCGTGAACGGCGTAGACGATGATCGCGGAATAGGTGAGGAACAGCAGCGAGAGGAGTTCGAAATGCTGTGCGTCTCCGCGCATCAGGCCGATCAGCCCGCCGCCCGAAATGGCGAAGACATAGGCCATCGCCGCGGAGGGCAGGCTCGACAGGGAGAATGCGCCTGCGCCGACCATGCCGGCGATGAGCGTGGCGATCAGCATTTCCTGGTCGTGACCGATATGCGGCAGCCAGATCGCCGGCAGAAGCCCCCACATCGCGCCGAGGAGGAATGCATGGGCCGTCGCCTTGGCGATCATTGACTTGCGGACATTGGCCAGCGGCAGATATTTCCGTCCGCGCCGCCATTTCGAGATGTTGTAGAGTGCGAAACCGCAGATTGCACACGCCCACGCAATCAGTAGCGAACCGTGGGTCGTCGGCCAGATAGCCGCCGTCACCAGCGCGACATTGATGATGTTGGCCACCATGTTGCCGAGCGTGAAGCGGATTGCCGCATTGATCTGTGCGGCGCGAATGCGCGCGTCTATCGCCGGTTTGCCGGTCGGCGCGGCGTATCTTTCGAGCCAGTCTCTTAAGCCGGACGGAAGCAGGCGTGAGGGCATATCGTCGTGTTTTCGCTTTTCTTCTTAGCGGGCCGACATGCCCATATGCCGAAGGGTGTGCATGCCCCCAGGCGACCTTAGGTCACTTCGCCTAACCAATCCTGAACATTGGAGGGGGAGCGGCGCGCGGAGGCTGGAATTCCGCTTCATTCGCGGGCATGGTTGACGGAACCTTTCCGGAGACCACCATGCCCGCAAATTTCGCCCCCCCGAAACCCTGGACCGATTGCGCCCGCGACCTCGTCAATGTCGCGATGGGGCGGAAGGCCGCCGATCTCGTCGTGCGCAACGGCAAGTGGGTCAATGTCCATTCGGGCGAGGTGATTCCGGCCACGGACCTCGCCATTGTCGATGGACGCTTCGCCTATTGCGGGCCGGACGCCTCGCACTGCATTGGCGCGGGCACAAAGGTGGTCGATGCGCGCGGGCGCTATCTCGTGCCGGGTCTGTGCGACGCGCATATGCATATCGAGAGCGGCATGGTCACGGTGACCGAGTTCACCCGCGCCGTGGTGCCGCACGGCACGACCTCGATGTTCGTCGATCCGCATGAGATCGCCAATGTGCTCGGCCTTGCCGGCGTGCGCATGATGCATGACGAGGCCGAAGCCATGCCAGTCAATGTCTTCGTGCAGATGCCGTCCTGCGTGCCGTCCGCGCCGGGGCTGGAACATGCCGGCGCGTCGCTCGGGCCGCAGGAGATCGGCGAGGCCATGGCCTGGCCGAATATCATCGGACTCGGCGAGGTGATGAACTTCCCGGGCGTCGCGGCGAACGACCAGACCATGGTCGGGGCGATCGAGGCGACCGTGAAGGCCGGCAAGACGGTCGGCGGCCATTACGCCTCTCCCGATCTCGGCCTGCCGTTCCACGGCTATGTCGCCGGCGGGCCGGAGGACGATCACGAAGGCACGCGCGCCGATGACGCGATCGCCCGGGTGCGGCAGGGCATGAAGGCTGTGCTGCGGCTCGGCTCGGCCTGGTACGACGTGGCCGAACAGATCAAGGCGGTGACCGAGCACAGGATCGACAGCCGCAATGTCATCCTGTGCACCGACGACAGCCATTCCGGTACGCTGGTCAAGGAAGGGCACATGGACCGGGTGGTGCGTCACGCCATTCAGCAGGGCCTGCCGCCCGTCACGGCGATCCAGATGGCGACGCTCAACACCGCGCAGCATTTCAAGCTGGAGCGCGAATTGGGCTCGATCACGCCCGGCCGTCGCGCCGATTTCCTGATCGTTTCCAACCTCGCCGAACTCAAGATCGACGAGGTCTATGGCCGCGGCGCGCAGCTCGCCAAGGATGGCAAGCTGACGGTCGAGATCCCGCCCTATGATTATCCGGCGGAGGCGAAGAACACGGTCAAGCTCGGCAAGGAATTGCTGCCGGACGACTTCGTCATTCCCGCGCCGAAAGGCAAGGCGGAAGTCGATGTGCGCGTCATCGGGGTGATCGAGAACCAGGCGCCGACACGGGCGCTGGAGGCGCGGCTGCCGGTGGAAGGCGGCATCGTCGAGATGGACCGGCCGAACGATGTCTGCCAGATCGCTTTGGTCGAGCGGCATCGCGGCACGGGCACGGTCGCCAACGCCTTCGTCTCCGGCTTCGGCTACACGCAGGACTGCGCCATGGCCTCGACGGTGGCGCATGACTCGCATCACATGATCGTGGTCGGCACCAATCGCGAGGACATGGCGATTGCCGCCAACCGCCTCGGCGAGGTCGGCGGCGGCGTGGTGATGATCTCCAAGGGCGAGGAACTGGCGCTGATCGAGATGCCCATCGCAGGCCTCATGTCCGACGAGCGTGCCGAGATCGTCGCCGCAAAGGCCGAAATCCTGAGCGCGGCGATGCGCGAAATGGGCTGCACCCTCAACAACGCCTATATGCAGCACTCGCTGCTGGCGCTGGTGGTGATCCCCGAACTCAGAATTTCCGATGTCGGTCTGGTGGATGTCCGGACCTTCGAGAAGGTGGACGTGTTCGTGTGACGGTCGGGGTGGCGATGAAGGCTTTTCAACCAGAAGACGTCCTCTCCCTCTGGTTTCCGGACAACGGCCACTGGAACGACCCCGAGACGCATGGCGCGTTCTGGGCGGAGCGGATGCAGGGCGGGATGGATGAACGCATCATCGCCGATTACGCCGAGCTGACCGAGGCCGCGGCGAAGGGGCTGCTCGACCATTGGGCCGGGACGCCGCGCGGGCGGCTGGCGCTGTTGATCGCGCTCGACCAGTTTCCGCGGTCGTTGTGGCGCGACACGCCGGCGGCCTACGGGCAGGACATCAAGGCGTGCCGGCTGGCGCTGGAGGGCATCGCGAATGGCGATTTCGACCAGCTCGCGCCCTGGGAGCAGAACTTCTTCGTCATCTCCATCTCGCATTGCGAGGGGCCGGACCATCTGCAGCGGATGCGCTGGCTGTCCGGAATCGCCGAGGGGATCATCGGCCGGTTGCCGGAATCGATTGCGCCAATGGCCGAACGGATGCGTTCGCAGGTCATCCGTGTCACCGGCATCATCGCCCGTTTCGGCCGGCATCCGCACCGCAACCCGATCCTCGGCCGCGTCTCGACACCCGAGGAGGAGGCCTATATCGCCGAGGGCGATTTCCCGCATCTGAGGCAGCCCGAGGCATAGGCGGACAAGGCAGACCCTACCGGTCCTGCATGCCCTTGCCGGCAAGAATCTTCGGCGCGGCCTTTTCGATCCGCGATGTTCGCGTTGCCGGTTGCTTTGCCCCGGAGAAATGCAACACCCAGCCGCGCTGGCGGCCCGGCGTCAGCGCCTCGAAGGCGGCGCGGAAATCCGGGTCGGCGTCGAGCCGGTCGACGAGTTCGGCCGGATAGTCGAGATCATCCTTCGGGAAGTCGACCTTCAGCCCGGCCTTCTCGTTGGCGATCGCCTCGGCGACATAGGCGCGGATGAGGGCTGCCTTCGCCTCGATCTCGGCGACGCTCCGGAACTTGAGCACTCTCGACGAGCGCGAGTTCTCGCCGGGCGCTTCCAGCAGGCCCTCCGGGTCCTTCAGGAGCACGCCCTTGAAGAAGCCGAGCGTACAGGCTTCCTTGAAGCCCCAAATGGTGCCGATGTTGCCGCCATGAGCCGTGTAGACGGGCTGGTTCCATTTCCATTCGATCCCGAGATCGGTGTCGGCGAGGATCGCGTACAATGCGAGCAATTCCTCGCGCCACGCGTCGGCCTTGTCATAAAAGGCCTCGACCTTCGCTTCGCTGTTCTTCAAGACGTGAACTCGGTCCTTTCAGGCCGGCACGCGAGCCGAGACGATCGCGGCGGGTATGGCCACACGCCAGGGCGCGCGATCGCCGCAATGGCTCCTGACCATCCGGCACATTGCCTCGCGGATTGCGGCCTTGTTGTCTTCGGGCTGCGGGCGCAGCAGCGCTGCCCCCCTGACCGTTCCCTCATACATGAAATCATAGGGCGTCGCCGGATCGTCGATGAGCCAGTAGCTGTCGACTGTGTCGAGCCGCGGCGCTTCGAAACCCGCCGCCATCAATGCCGGGCCGGCTGTATCAAGATCGGCATAGTCATGTGCGCCGGGTCCCGGCGGCAGGGTGACCGATTCATGGCCGTGCTCGGCGACTGCTGCGAAGAGGAAGCCGAAGGCCTGGGACGCCGGCGGAGCCTGCCAGACCGAGAAGGCGAAACGTCCGCCCGGGCGCAGTACGCGGCGCACTTCCGTGAAGCAATGTTCGGGATCGGGCAGATGCGGGATGCCAAAACCGGCGGTCACGACATCGAAAGAGGCGTCCTCGAAGGGCAGGGCCGCCGCGTCGGCCTCGACAAAGTCGCCCTCGGGCACGGCTTCGCGGGCCATCGCCAGCATGGCGGGCGAGAAATCTACGCCGGTGACGGTGGCGCCGGAGTCCGCAAGGCCCCTTGCAACGATGCCGTGGCCGCAACACAGATCGAGCGCATCGATGCCCGGCACGGTGCCGACGGCCTCGACCATCGCGGCAACGCATTGTCGCGCCGCGCCGGCGAACCCTTCGGCATAGGAGGCCGCTGTGGCGCTGTCCGCCCAACCGTCGCGTTCAAGCGCGCTAAAATCGCTGATGCCCACCTCCATGCAGGTTTGACGCCGCCATGATAGGTTGGAACGCAGATTGTGACAATCGCCGCGCTCACACCGTCTCTGCCTGTTCCTCGAAGCGCTTGCGCGCCTCGGCAACGGCGTCCTCGTGGTCGACGGCCCAGACGCCCAGCGCGTGGATCGGTTCGAGCAGCGATTCGCCGAGTGCGGTCAGCTGGTAGTCGACGCGAGGCGGGATCGAGGGCGTCACGGTGCGGTTGACGATGCCGTTGCGTTCAAGATCCCGCAACACACTGGTCAACACTTTCTGGCTTATCGTGCCGATTTCGCGCTTCAGCTCGGAGAAGCGCTTGGGGCGTTCCGACAGGCGGATCAGCACCAAAACCACCCATTTCGAGCCAATTGAGGCCAAAAGTTCCCCGACCGGCCGGCAGACCGACCCGATTTCATTGATGTGACTTGGTTTCTTCATGGTGACCCGGTTGCGAAAAAGTGCCGTCTTGTGCGTTGCGATACGGCCTCTACATAGGGTCCCGGTATCAAAAAGCGACGGCGGTATCAATTCAATACCCGGTTTCTTTTTCCTACCGTGACGTCATCGCCGGATTCAGCACCGCGACGGAACCGGGCAGGGAACTGCCCGTTGCCGATGGGAAGGGCTTTGTCTGGCGGCGGCGGCATAGAAACACATGGCGCCACGCCAGGATGCAACGCCAGCAACCGAATACTCAGGAGACAGAACATGTCACTCAAGCTCAACGTGATCGTCACCTCCACCCGTCCGGGCCGCATCGGGCCCAAGATCGGCAAGTGGATGGCTGACTTCGCCAAGGAAAATTCCGATTTCGAGGTCGAACTCGTCGATCTCGCCGATTTCGACCTGCCGCTTCTGGATGAAGCCAAGCATCCGATGATGCAGGATTACCAGCACGAACACACCAAGCGCTGGAGCGAAGTGAACGCCAAGGCGGACGCTTTCGTCTTCGTCTCGCCGGAGTATGATTATTTCCCGGCCGCCTCGACCGTCAACGCCCTCCAGACCCTCTACAAGGAATGGAACAAGAAGCCGGTCGGCCTCGTCGGCTATGGCGGCGTTTCGGGCGGCCTGCGCGCCATGCAGACCATCAAGGTGCTGATGAACACCGTGCAGCTGATGCCGTTGCCGCAGGAAGTGCCGATCCCCTTCGTCTTCAACTTCATCGGCGAAGACGGCACCTTTGCCCCGGCGCCGGAAGTGACGCAGGGCGCGACCGGCATGCTCGCCGAGCTGAAGGTCTGGGCCGAAACGCTGAAGCCGGCCCGCGCCGAGGCGCTGAAGAAGGCGGCCTAAGCACCTAAGTCAAAGGGGTTGGATTTGAGCGCCCCGCTCCTCGGAAACGAGGGGCGGGGTGTTTTTTGGTGGATAGGTACTGTCCCGAATAGTTTGGTTCGGTACCCTATCTGATTGAATTGTTTGACGAGTAGCCGTTCTCGGCAGTCGTGGGCGGATAGAATGCGTCCACCACAACCATACCGCGCATACGCTGATCGCAGCAGATCAATGGAGCGCGGAAGGTGCACATACATCGAGAAAAAGGCCGGCTTACGGCTATTCGGCAAAGGCTCGCCGGCTTGGGCATCGAGGCGGCGGCCCTACGGCTGGCTTATGTCCTTAAATACAACCCGGACTGGCGAAGCCAGCCACGCAAGCCTCGCGGCAATCCTGACGGCGGCCAGTGGACAAACGGCGGCGGTGTTCAGGTCGCGGTCGTTCAGACATTGCTGCCGGTTATTGCGCGCGGAGCGCCGATTGCGGCAAGGCTCTATGAAACCGGGAAGAGGGTTGCGCCATTCCTTCGCAGAATGCCGCACCGCTGGGATCCCAATGATGGCTTTCTCAAGGACGGTCATTTCGACTCTGAGACAGGACGGATTGGGTCCCCTTCTTCTCGCCGCTCTGATCACGAGATCATGCGGTTTAAAGATGAGAAAGAGCTGAGAAAGCACCTGGGGCCAGCAGGGCGTAATCACCATTGGCACCATATCGTTGAAAAGCGATTGGCTAGAGACGGCGTATTCCCGCCTGAGGTCATTCATTCTACAGATAATATTATTTCTCTACCCGATAAAGTTCATTATTGTATAAATGCAGAAATGGGTTCTTTTTACAAAGAAACTGGGTTGAGGACGCGTTTTGTTGTTTCGAGGTGGACTTTTGCTCAGCAGTTTAATTATGGCCTTGATCTCATAGCGGAATGTTATGCGAAAAATGGCTACGTCCCGAATGGAGACCCGTATACCGGCTATGAAAGACGTTAAGACACTTCTCGAAAACCAAATGTTCTGGGAAAAGGCGATCCGAAGGGATGACGTCCCAAGCGCCAACAAATATGCGCTGCGCATGACGCATGCGGTCCGCCGGCTGCGAGAGACGGAGGCCGGCAGGAGCGAACTCGACAAGCTCCTCACGCATTCCAAACCGAATATTCGCCTCTGGGCGGCCGGGTCCGCCGAGGCATGGGCGCCGGATCTCGCGGTTCCGGTTCTTGCGAGACTTCTTTATGAGCCGCTCGAAAAGGACGGCGGCGCCATAGAGGATGTCGGGATAAGAATGAACGCGAAAGCCTATCTAGCGCAGCATTTCGGGCTGCATCCTTCCGATCTGCGCGAACTGCCTGGCCGTCTGGCGGATATGGGCATCGATCTCCCGGACGAAACGGCACGGCGGCTGCTTTGGGAACAATGGTGATGTCGTCTTTGACAACTCTACCGCAACCGCATCGGCCGCCAGACGACGATCTTCGGCTTGCGGTCATAGTCATATTCGCTGGCCTTGATCGCGCAGTCCTTCGTGCCACAATCGCCACAGCGGAAGGGCAGGTCCTCGATCTCGCGGGCTGGATTGACGAATTGCATGACGTCGCTCGCCATGAACTGGCCGAGATGCTCGCATTTCCGGCAGGTGACCGAGAGGATCATCCCGTGTCGGGCAGCTTGACGAAGGGTGCGGATAGGGCCGGCCATGCCCCGATCATATCGAACAAAGCATGAACGCGGTCAATGGCCGTCATTCGACCTAATCGATGCCCGTTTCTTCCGATTCGGTCAGGATGACGGGCATCGCCTTTTTGCGGATCGACGCGACCCTGTCGTTCGCCTCGCAGGTAACAAACGCATGGAGATCGGCGATAACCTCGCCCTCGAGAGGAGCCGTCAGGCGCGCAGGTTCGATTGGCGGCGGCGGCGCCAGCCAACAAGTCCGAACGCGGCCATTGCGCCGCCGAGAAGCGGCAATGCCGCTGGAAGCGGAACTGCGGCTGACCCGATCGTCAACTGCGCGTAATCACCATTGGCCAACGTGCTCTTGTATATGCCGTCGATCAAACCCAGGGATGCGACGGTCTGGTTGAGGATCGTAAGCGTTCCGGAAATCAGGCTGCCGGAAACGTAGTTCTGGGCCAGCGCGATGTAACCATTGGCGAAAATGGAAAAGCCCGGTCCTGTGGCGATGCCATTCATGAAGCCTGCCGTTCCAAATGCCGGCATCACACTCCCTGCATATCCATACATGCTGACATTGTTCCCGATCCCGAGCGCTGAAGCCGAACTCGTGAATCGCGGTGTGACAAATGCCGCCCCGTTGGTGCTGCCAGCGACGCTCAGGCCGGTCAGGTCGATGCTTCCGCTGTAGGAAAACACGACATTGCCGGAGAGCTCCTCAACGGTGATGAGTACCTCCGATTTGGCGGGAAGCGTCAAGAAAACCAAAACAAAAAGCGAAGAGAGCCAGCGCGCTGCGTGAGCAGACGCCCGATTGCAGAAATCAGTCATAAATCAGTACCCAAACCCCAGTTCAAACATGATCGAAATAAAAAGTAAGATCATGAATTGCAACAACAAAATGACCTGCAATCAATAGGGTGGCAGTTCGGCTGAGGGCGCGGATCGAGGCAAAAAAATGAGGCGCGGTCATTGACCGCGCCTCTGTCAAAAATCAGTTTTTCAATTACGAAGTCAGGCCGTTTTGCGGCCTTTCCAACCGAGCAATCCGATCGCGGAAAGCAGAAGCCAGGCCGCCGCGGGAAGCGGCACAGCGGAAACTGATGCGTTGGCGACGATATAGCCGGTTTGGTCGGTTACATAGTTACTCAATGTATCGCCGAACACCCAGTTTACCCCATAGGCAACGTTGGTGCCAAATTCGCGCGGTGCGCCCGTGCCCAGTCCCAGCCAACCGGCGTTTAGCTCTGCGATGGTCGGCGCCATGATGACGAAGGATGCCAGATCTGCAAACTTCAGTCCGACCCCGGCATTCGGCAACCAGGACTTGTCGGAAGTCTCATAGATTTTGGCAACCTTGTCGCTCAGGTCGGCAAAACTCAGGCTGTAACCGTCATTGTAAAGCGGCTGAAAAGCCGGGTTCGACGGTTCGTTGGCAACGACCGCATAGTGCGTGCCATCCGTTATCCAGAAGTTGAGGTATGGCGCGACGGCAGGCCCGCTCCCCGCTGTAAATCGGGTTATATCATCGAAGCGTTCAATGCTGATGTTGGAGATAGACCCCAACGTCATGCCGTTGATGTCGTTCGATCCGAGGCCGGCCTTTTCACCGGTCACATCAGTCACAAACTCGGTTTTGCCGCCACCGAGATCATTAATTTCAGCGGCATCGCGAATGATGAAAGGATTGAACGACGATGCACTTGCAGGCAGGCTCAAGGCAGACAGAGCTGCTATTATCAAGGCTGTTGAGACTAATTTATATTTTCCAACCACCATATTTCTCCCCTGTTGAATACGATTAACTTACTTATAACTTATGCTTACTCTAGGGCATGTTATTTTGACTCACCCAAAAAGCCAAAATTCTATGCCTCTATTTACGATTAACATTGTATTAATGTTCTTTCAATGCGTTGCTTAGGTTCGCGGCCAGGGAAGCGAGTTTTCCGGGCGTTTTCTTTCGATAATTTATCCACCGCCGTCCAACCTCCCTTACCCTCGATGTTGCCCTTTCATTGGAAGCCCGGGTGCACACCGGCGAACGGGGAAAGGGTCGGCGCCTGCCGTGCGGAAAGAGGTTTCCGCATCGGGGACCAGCCCCGGAGGCAGGCCGGAGACGGTACGCGACGTGAGAGAGCCCGGCGGCTTGCCGCCTTACTCTCTCGGAAACCGCCCCGCCAAGCGGCCCCTCCGCAAGAGGGAGACAAAGGCCATGTGGCGGCCAGTCGGGACCTTGCGGGTCCCGGGCGTAGGGCGACCGGAGCCGGAAGCAGCCGAGGGGCGGTCGAAGGACCGCATATACAATTTAGACAGAGCGATCCCTCGACCGCCCGTCTTCCAGTTTGTTTGAGCTCACGGCAGTTCCCGCTGCGCGGGAACGCCTCCGCATGGGCGGCCAAAAGTGGCCGACGGCCGGTCGGCCTTGCGGGCTGTCGCCCGGGTTCTTTGAAATGGCGTAGATAGAGAAAGAAAGGCGCGAAGCCGATGACGCGCGCCCACTCTCCCTCCTTGCGGGGGAGAAAGCGATTTCAACATCTTAGCGACAGCTAAGTGTTAGAAATCGCAAGAGAGGGGGTCGCGATGTTTAACATGTGAGCGACCGCATCAGCTTCGACTTCCCCCGGGCAAACCCGGACACCCGCCACCTCGGATTCACCCTCCATTAATCATTCGAATTGACTCGGCCTTAGTCATTTTCCGTTAACGCTTGTCCCTTGGCGCGGAGTTCCGCGCCGTAAACCCACACTGTTTTGCGTCACGGGTAATTATGCGTTTTGTCCTTCCAGTCCTTCTCGCAATGGCCGTCAGCGGTTGCACCGGAGCCTCCCGGATCGATGCGCTCGATCTGAAGCCGTCGAGCGAGGTCGTTTCATCGATCGGCACGCCGACGCCGAAAGGCAAGGTAAGCGACGAGGAAATCCTGACCGCGCTTGCGGGCGGTACGCCGGTTTCGGCGGCGCGCGCGGCGAAATTCCCGGATGGCGTCCTGCCGGTGGAGCAGGTGGCGTTCGCGCCGCCGCCCGGCACGCTGACCAAGTCGCATCGCCAGACGATCTATCGCGCGCGCTTCTCCGACGCCAAGCCGGTTCCGTTCAAGGGCGCTTCGCCGAAGCCCTTCGAGGTGCATGGCGTCGATGTGTCCAAATATCAGGGCGATATCGACTGGAACGAATTGCGCCGCCACGGCGCCTCCTTCGCCTTCATCAAGGCGACCGAGGGCGACGATCACATGGACGTGGCCTTCGAGAAGAACTGGAAAGGCGCGGCCAATGCCGGCATTCCGCGCGGCGCCTATCATTTCTATTACTGGTGCTCGACGGCGAAGGACCAGGCCGCCTGGTTCATCCGCAATGTGCCGAAGGCCGAGGGCGCGCTGCCGCCGGTGATCGACGTGGAGTGGAACGCCCATTCGCGCAATTGCCGCAAGCGCCCCGGCCGCACCCATGTGCTGTCCGAGATGAAGACCTTCATGGACATCCTGGAGCGCCATTACGGCGTCAAGCCGATCATCTACACGGCGCCGGACTTCTACGCCGACAATCTGCGCGGCCAGTTCAGCGAGTATTCCTTCTGGCTGCGTTCCGTGATCGCCCATCCGAGCCAGGTCTATCCGGACCGGGACTGGGCCTTCTGGCAATATTCCGGCACGGGTCTTTCGGGCGGCGTCGACGGCCATATCGATCTGAACGTCTTCAACGGCACGGCGGAAAGCTGGCAACGCTGGATCGGCAAGCGGACGCTTTGATCCCTCCATGCCGCGGACGATCCATGTCATAGAGCATTGGCGGATCGCCGAGCCGGATTTCGGCCGACGCCATCTTTCCGGGCGCGGCTTCGATGTCCGGGTCGTCGAGCCCTGGCGGGGCGAGGCGCTGCCGGATCTTTCGGGCGACGAGGCCGGAATCATGCTGATGGGCGGTCCGCAATATGTCACCGAACTCGAGGACGCGCCTTACCTCAAAAAGGAAATGCGTTTCGCCGAACGCGCCATGAAACTCGGCGTGCCGGTGGTCGGCGTCTGCCTCGGCTCGCAGATGCTCGCGCACATGCTCGGCGCTCGGGTCGATTTCCACCCCGAAGACCACGCGACCTTCGGCTATTACGATCTCTACCCGACGGGTGCCGGCCGCAGCTACTTCCCGGAGCGCATGAAGGTTCTGGCCGGCAACAGCCAGGGCTGGGAGATGCCCAGGGGCGCGACGCCGCTCGCCTATGGAGAGGTCTTCGAGAACCAGGCCTTCGTCTATGGCGGCAAGACCTTCGCCCTCCAGTTCCACCCCGAGGTGACGCGCCTCATACTCGACCAGTGGCAGGACGAATTCGCGTCCATGATCGGCCAGGCTGGCACCCAGACCATCGAGGAGCAGGACAGGGGCTTCGCCGCGCATGATGCGGCGATCAAGCGCTGGTATGCCGGCTTTCTAGATGACTGGTTCGGCGGTCCGGACTAAACCCAGCGCGCGGCGTAGCAGACCGTTTCCGGGTCGAACCAGTTGCGCGAATATTCCGCGATCGTGTCGGCATTGCCCCAGGACACTCGCTCGACGAAGCCGAGCGGCGCGCCCGGCGTGAACGGTCCGTCCTTCGGAGCGAAGCCGGGGCAGGGGGAGACCGAGACCTTGTCCTCCACCCGCGCGATCCAGAAGCCGAGCCGCTCGCGATAGAACAGATGCAGCGATTCCGGGATGTCGCCCGCCTTCAGCTTCGGCGCATGGCGCGCATCGAACCAGATCTCTTCCAGTGCCGCCGGCACGCCGCCGAGCTTGCGCAGCCGGTGGATACGCCAGGCCCTGTCCGAGGATCCGTCGCCGAATGAGGGCAGGAAGTCCGGCCGCTCGCAGAGATCGATCGAAAGGATTTTCGCGGTCGGCAGGCCGGCGCCCTTTTTCAGTTCGAGATGAAAGAACTCGTAGATCGAACCGGTCTTCGCCTTGCGCCGGACATAGGTGCCCGATCCCTGGATGCGCTCCAGCAGGCCGCGCTTTTCGAGTAGCGCCAGCGCCTTGCGCAGCGTGCCGATGGCGACGCCGAGATGGCCGGCGAGTTCCGCCTCCGTCGGCAACCGCGACCCGTCCGGCCAGATGCCGGCCGAGATTTCCCGGCTCAGCAATTCGCCGATCTGCAAATAGAGCGGCAGGCTGCCGCCTCTGGTCTTCTCGCTGGTCAATTTATCCCCCGGCCGAACCGCCATGATATTATGCGGGACCGTTTCGGCTTGTCATCCGGTGTTAATTCATTCACTATTGATATACGTTTTGCCTATGCTGGGAAAGCCGGGTGAACAAGGATCGGGGAGGATAGCCGAATGACCGTGGTGCCGGTGAAAAGCGCCGATCTCGATGCCGCCGAGGTCGCCTGGTTCGCGCCTATCTGTTCCGACGATTACCGCCATCTCGGCGTGCCGGAGGGCGATCTGCGCTCATCCTGGGATCATACCAGCGACATCGTGCGCACCGCCGACCGGCTGGGCTTCCGCAATATCCTCTGTCCGTCCTCCTATCAGGTGGGACAGGATACGTGGAGCTTCGTCTCGGCGATGGCGCCCCTGACCGAGCGCATCAACATGCTGGCCGCGATACGCTGCGGCGAGATTCATCCGGCCATGCTGGCCCGCGCCGTCGCGACGGTGGACCACATCATGAAAGGGCGGCTGACGCTCAACGTCATCTCGTCGAATTTCCCGGGCGAGGACGCGCCGAGCGACTATCGATATCGCCGCTCGACCGAGGTTGTCGAAATCCTGCGGCAGGCCTGGACGCGCGACACGATCGATTACGAGGGCGAGATTTACAGGCTCAAGGGCCTGTCGACCGATCCGGTCCGGCCCTACCAGCAAAATGGTGGCCCGCTGCTCTATTTCGGTGGCTATTCGCCGGACGCGGTGGAACTGTGCGGCCATCATTGCGACGTCTATCTGATGTGGCCGGAACCCGAAGATCTGCTGGCCGAACGCATGAAGGCGGTCCACGCCCGTGCCGAGGCGCATGGCCGCGTCATCGATTACGGCCTCAGGGTGCATGTGATCGTGCGCGACACCGAAGCCGAGGCAAGGGACTACGCCGCCGAACTGGTCTCGCAACTCGAGGACGAGAAGGGCAGCGAAATCCGCAGCCGCGCGCTCGACGCGAAGACCTATGGCGTCTCCCTGCAGGCCGCCAATCGCGACAAGGCCGACGATGAGGGATTTGTCGAGCCGCATCTGTGGACCGGCGTCGGCCGGGCGCGGTCCGGTTGCGGCGCGGCGCTGGTCGGTTCGGTCGATCAGGTCCTTTCGAAGCTCGAACGCTACCGCGCCATGGGCATCCGCGCCTTTATCCTGTCCGGCTATCCGCACAAGGCCGAATGCGAGATATTCGGGAATAAGGTGCTTCCGCATCTTAAGACCTGCTCGTTGCCGGAAGTCTATGGCCGTGTGCCCGCGGAAACGCCGGAGACGCCGCTTGGCGTCGGCGTGCGCCGTTGACGGATATGCCAACGGTCACGTTGGGTGACGGGCTGCCGCCAATGAGCCGTCTGGTCTATGGCTGCTGGCGGCTCGCCGACGATGCGGATACGTCGCCAGCCAATGTAGCGAAGAAAATCGGCCTCTGCCTCGATCAGGGCATCACCACTTTCGACCACGCGGATATCTATGGCGGCTATCGCTGCGAGAGCCTGTTCGGTGCGGCGCTTGCGGCAGACCCTGGCCTCTCAAGCAAGATCCAGGTGGTAACAAAATGCGGCATCATGCTGAAATCTCCCGCATTTCCGGATCGGCGCGTGAAGTATTACGACACCTCCGCCGCGCATATCAGGGCTTCGGCGGAAACCTCGTTGAAACGCCTCGGCGTCGATGTGATCGACCTCATGCTGATCCATCGTCCCGATCCTTTCATGGATCATCAGGAGACGGCGGCGGCGCTGGATGCGCTTGTCGATGACGGACTGGTGCGCGGCCTCGGCGTCTCCAACTTCATGCCGTCCGATTTCGACCTGCTGCAATCGGCGATGAAGCACAGGCTTCTGACCAACCAGATCGAGATCGGGCTGCTTGCACGTTCGGCCTTCACAAATGGGCAGATCGCGCAGCTTCAAATGAAGGGCCTGGCGCCGATGGCATGGTCGCCGCTTGGCGGCGGCGCACTCTTCGATACCGGTAGTCCGGCCGGCGCGCGGTTGTCGGGAAGGCTTGCCGAACTCGCCAGTGAACACAATGTATTGCCGGAGGCGGTTGCGCTGGCCTGGATTATGGCGCATCCCGCTTCGATCATGCCGGTCGTGGGAACGAACAATCCGGCGCGTATCGCCAGGATTGCCGACAGCCTGAAGGTCGGCTTCGATCGCGAGACCTGGTACGAATTGTGGACGCTGGCCGAAGGCAGGGAGATTCCTTGAGGAAGAAAACCATGAATGCGGATGCCCACCTCAATCTCGAAACATTGAACCAGTCGGCCCTGAAACGGGCGATGGGCTGTTTCGTCACGGGCATCGCCGTGGTGACGACGCGCCATGAGGGCGTCGATTTCGGCATGACCTGCAATTCCTTCAACACGGTCTCGCTGGATCCGCCACTGGTCCTGTGGAGCGTGCAGCGGTCCGCAAGCAGCTATGAGGCGTTTACCCGCTCCGGCGGATATGGCGTCTCCATTCTTGGTGCGGACCAGCAGGCGCTTGTTCAGCGTTTCACCCATGGACCGCAGGAAGAGCGCTTTGCCGGCCTGCCGCTGACACGTCTGGAAAGCGGGCGTGTCGTGCTCGATGGCGCTGTCGCCTGGTTCGATTGCGCGCTGGAGAATTCGGTCTCGGCCGGCGATCATGACGTGCTGATCGGCCGCGTGCTCGACTTCGCCTCGCGGGACGGATCGCCGCTGGGCTATGGCCGCGGCGAGTTCAAGGCCTTTTAGGCGGCTACAGGGTCTACCCGGTGCCTGTCGCGCCGAAGCTGCCACAGCGTATGCGCCGTCAGCGCGACGATGATGATCGCGCCGCCAGCGAGCGTGGCGGGTGTCGGCTTTTCGCCGAACAGCATCCACACCCAGACCGGCGTGAGCACGGTCTCCAGCAGGTAGAACATCGCGACTTCGGGGCCGCTCAAATATTTGGGGCCAGTGGCGAGGCACCAGAACGAGATCGGGATGAGCAGCGCGCCATTGAAGACGAGCCAGGCGGGCGTCTCGACATGCGCGGCCGCGCTTCCGCCGCTCCCCAGCATGATCAGCGCAATTGTGACCGGCAGGACGCCGCCGGTCATCGGCGCGAACCCCATGTCGCGGCCGCTCTTTCGGGTGAGGGTGATCGCCGATGCGATCACGAAGGAAGCGGCCAGCGCCAGCAGGTCGCCGAAATAGTTGCCGGTCCTCACGCCGTCGCCGACGATGAGCGCCACGGCCCCGATCATGATCGCCATGGTCAGAATCGTTGCGCGGGCGGGGCGCTCACCGAGGGCCAGCCAGCCGAGCAGGGCGGCAAACATCGGGTTGAAGGACAGGATGAAGACGACATTCGCCGCCGCCGTATGGAAGATGGCCCCGATGAAAGTCAGCGCAGAGCAGCCATAGAGGAGCGCGACGAGGATGCCGATCCTGCCGGGCAGAAGGGTGACCGGACGCCTGCGCCACAGGCTGATCCCGCTCCACAAGAGCAGCATCACGCACAGTCCCAGACCATAGCGTATGAACTGCACCGACCATATGTCGCCATCGGCGAGCCGCAAGACGGGAATGTCGAAGCTCAGGACAAGCCCGCCAAAGCCCGTGAGCAGGAGCCCTTTCTGGTGTGGGGTCATGTTGTCAGGGAACGGTCAGTCTTCGTGGAGTTCCCATCCCGACGCGGTCAGGTGTTCCTGCGGCCGGAAGCGGGTCTTGTATTCCATCTTGCGCGATCCCTCGACCCAGTAGCCGAGATAGACATGCGGCAGGCCTTCGCTGCGGGCGCGCTGGATATGATCGAGGATCATCCAGGTGCCAAGCGAACGGCGCGTCTGTTCGGGATCGAAGAAGGAGTAGACCATCGAGAAACCGTCGGCCATGCGATCCGACAGGGCGACGGCGATCAGCGGGCCTTCGCCGCGCCCGGTGACAAAACTGTCCGGTCCGCGTCGCCTGTATTCGATGATGCTGGTCGGGACATGCGTGTCCTCGACCATCATTGCATAGTCGAGCACGGTCATTTCCGACATGCCGCCCTTGTTGTGGCGGGCGTCGAGATAGCGGCGGAATAGCGAATATTGCTCGCTCGTCGGTTCGGCCCCGGTCTCGACGCCGACCAGGTCCATGTTGACCCCGGCGATGCGGCGCATGTTTTTCGACGGCTCGAACCGGTCAGCGAGGATGCGCACCGAGACGCAGGCGCGGCAGGTTTCGCAGGCCGGGCGGTAGGCGATGTTCTGGCTGCGGCGAAAGCCGCCCTGGGTCAACAGGTCGTTCATCTCGGAGGCCTTTTCGCCCACGAGATGGGTGAACACCTTGCGTTCGTGCTGCCCGTCCAGATAGGGGCAGGGCGACGGAGACGTCAGAAAGAACTGCGGTGATTTCGGTGAGTGCTGTGTCATGCCGCCCGTTTCGCTTCACCGCGAAGATTTGGCGAGAAAGGCCGAAAGGTCAATACGCCGAAAGCGGCCTCAGCGGCTTGAACGTACAACAACTGTCCCAAGAGCAAGATCATGCAGGGTCCGCTTGTCCTCCAGGAACAGCGGCGCGAGCAGAAGCGGCAGGAAAATCACCGCCGACGCCCAGAACAGAACCGCGTGGACGATGGCGGTGATGAAGTCGATTCGCCGGCCGTCATAGCGCTCCAGACGGATGTCCATCAGGCGCATCCCGATCGTCGCTTGCGACGGTCCGCCGACGGTCCAGCCGACATAGGCAAGAGCAACGAGCGGGCCAATAATGGCGTAGAGCAGCCATGCCGCCCCGAAAGTCGCGAAGCCGAGCAGAAAGATCACCGGCACCGCGACGACGATCAGCACGAACACCATCAAATAGTCGATGAGAAACGCGAAGATGCGCCGCGTACGGACGCCGTCGAAAAGACGCCAGTCGTCGAAGCGGTCCGCATAGGTGCCGCCGTCGTTTTCGAATGTCGAACTGTTTTGCATGTCGATGCCCTGTTTACGGCATCGAAGTGGGATGGCCGGCCCGCGATATCAAGAGCGCGGCTGCCCGGCTATCCCTTGAGCAACCGCGCCGCGCGCGGCGCGAAATAGGTCAGGATGCCATCACAGCCCGCGCGCTTGAAGGCCAGCAGGCTCTCCATCATGATCCGTTCGCCATCGATCCAGCCATGCGCCGCCGCAGCCTCGATCATCGCGTATTCGCCGGACACCTGGTAGACATAGGTCGGTACCTGGAAGGTCTCCTTCACCCGGTAACAGATGTCGAGATAGGGCAGGCCGGGCTTGACCATGACCATGTCCGCGCCTTCAGCCAGATCGGCCTCCGTCTCGCGCAGCGCCTCTTCGGTGTTGGCCGGGTCGATGTAATAGGTCTTCTTGTCGCCCTTCAGCAGGCCAGACGTCCCGATCGCCTCGCGATAAGGGCCGTAGCAGGCCGAAGCGAACTTGGTCGCATAGGACATCAGCGCGACGTCCTGGAAACCCGCCTCGTCGAGCGCATCGCGGATCGCGCCGATGCGTCCGTCCATCATGTCGGAGGGCGCGATGATATCGGCGCCGGCTGCTGCCTGGCCGACAGCCGCCCTGGCGATCTGGGCGACCGACTCGTCATTGACGATGATCCCGTCGCGCAGGATCCCGTCATGGCCGTGATCTGTGAAAGGGTCGAGCGCCGCGTCGGTTATGATGCCGATCTCCGGGACCGCCGCCTTGATGGCGCGCGTGGCCCGGTTGATCAGATTGTCGTCGTCCAACGCATGGCTGCCCGTCGTGTCGCGCTTTTCCATGGCGACATTCGGAAAAGTGGCGATCGCCGGAATGCCGAGGCCGGCTGCTTCCTCGGCCGCCTTGACGGCCCGGTCTACGCTGAGGCGCTGGACGCCCGGCATCGCGGCGATGTCTTCGACGCGGTTCTCGCCCTCGATCAGGAAGATCGGCCATATCAGGTCGTTGACCGTCAGTTCCGTCTCGCGCACCAGGCGGCGCGACCAGTCCGCCTTGCGCATACGGCGCAGCCGCTTGCTTCCGGTGATTTCGTCAACGTTGCGTGCCATGTCGCGATCCTGTCGATAGGGATAGTCCGATTCCGGTTTGCCTAGCATGGCGTCGCCTGAGAGGCTATCGATCGAACGGGACAAAGAATCGCAGGGTACGAAAGCGTGGATACGCCAAGCGAAGGGATGAAAGAGAAGCTGCCGACAACGGCCGAGGTCGTCTTCGTCTGGTTCCTGCGGCTGATGTCTATCATCGCGATGATTTCCGGAATTTCCTATTGGTCGCAGCTGACGGGCATCGGCAATGCGGACCTGCCGCGGTTCGACGAGTTGCCGGTCCACTGGCAGGTGCCGTGGGTGGTGCTGGCTGTCCTCCTGCCTTGCGCCTCGATGGGGCTGTGGATGCTGACCTCCTGGGGCGTCGTCCTGTGGGCTGCCGCGAGCATCCTCGAGATCGCCGTCTACGGCGTCTGGTCCGACAGCTATATCTCGCGGCCGATGGTCGTTTTCGGCCACATCGTCGCGCTGACCGTGCTGGCGGCGATCCTGATCGTCATCGGGCTGCAGCGCTACCGCGACCGCGTTCACTGATTGTTAACCGCCTTTCGAAAGGAACGGCGGGTAATGACCCGTTAACTTAGGTGTTTAAGTCGAATTTTAGTCGCATTGGGTAGTTTGCCCCTCAACGGTGAAAACAAAAAACAATCACCGACATAACAGAGAGGCAATCTGATCATGATGAATGCGACCAACATGGTGGGCGCAAAGCCCGTTAAGTCGTCGGAAACAAGTGTTCGTGAGTTGTACTTGGAATCCCTGCAGCTCGTCGAGCGTCTGCATCGCCGGTTGCTTGATGTCGTCAAGGACGAGTTCGACCGCGCCGGCCGGAGCGACATCAATGCTGTCCAGGCGTTGCTGCTGTTCAACATCGGCGACAGCATCCTGACCGCCGGCGAACTGCGCTCGCGGGGCTACTATCTCGGCTCCAACGTGTCCTACAATCTGAAGAAGCTCGTGGAACTCGGTTTCGTCGACCACCGCAAGTCGAAGACCGACCGCCGCTCGGTGCGCATCAGCCTGACCGAGAAGGGCAGGGATGTCGCCAACACGGTCGCCGAACTCTACAACCGCCACATTCTCTCGATCGAGACCGTGGGAGGAATCGGCACCGACGAATTCCAGGCAATGAACCGCATCATGCAGCGTCTCGACCGCTTCTGGAACGATACGATCCTCTATCGCCTCTGATTTCATTCCGCTGCTGGATAACCGGACGGGCGCGGCCTTGGCTGCGCCCGGTTCGATTCGTTTCCGGTGCACGCCACAAGCCCCGCGCAGCGGTTGCCTGTCGCCAAATCCCGGGGAGCCGGGGGTACCCGCACCCAACATCAATTGGCCATATTCCTGTGGGACCTGCGACCCTGACGGCAAGGGCCACTGGCGGGGCGCTTTGACCGGTTTGGCCTTTGTTGGCTTGATCGCGGAACCGTGACCGGGCTATCCGCTTTAACAGGTTGACGACAAGACCGGAGGGCCACCATATGGCTCTGACACGGTCTTCTAATATGCGCATAGCAGGTGGATCATGAGCGGAATTGGTAATGGCGATCGACGGACTTTCCTGAAGGGAATAGGTGCCGTCGGAGCGATGGCAGCGGGTCTTTCGAAAGCCGCCGCGCAGGAACCGCTCACCGAAATCCTGCAATCGCCGCGCCGCGGGAACTGGGACGACCAGTTCGACGCCGTGGGCACCCGCAGCCCCGAGGTGAAGACGCGCCAGCCGATCCTGAGCCCGGCCACGGCCACTTATGTCGAGCAGGCGATCGTCGCCTATCAGGGCATCGTCGCGCGCGGCGGCTGGCCACAGGTCAATCTGACCCAGCGCCTGAAGGTCGGGTCGAAGGATCCGGCAGTCCGCCAGTTGCGCCAGCGGCTGAAGATTTCCGGCGACCTGCCGTCGAATTCCGGCGACAGCGATGTGTTCGACACATTTCTCGATGCGGGCGTGCGACGCTTCCAGCAACGCCACGGCATGCCGGCAGACGGTGTCATCGGCAATGTGACGCTTTCGGCACTCAACGTCCCGGCCGATGTGCGTCTCGGCCAGCTCGAGACCAATCTCGTGCGGCTGCGCTCGATGTCCGGCTTCCTCGGCGACCGCTATGTGATGGTCAACATCCCGGCCGCCGAGATCGAGGCGGTCGAGAATGGCCGCGTGGCGCAGAACCACAAGGCGATCGTCGGCAAGGTCGACCGCCAGACGCCGATCCTCAATTCGAAGATCTACGAGGTGATTCTCAATCCCTACTGGACAGCGCCGAAGTCGATCATCCAGAAGGACATCATTCCGCTGATGCGCAAGGATCCGACCTATCTGACGCGCAACAATATTCGTCTGTTCGATCCGCAGAACAACGAGGTGCCGCCGGAACTTGTCGACTGGTCGACCGACGAGGCGCTGACCATGAATCTGCGCTTCCGTCAGGACCCCGGCAAGATCAACGCCATGTCCTCGACCAAGATCAATTTCGCCAATCCGCATGCGGTCTACATGCACGATACGCCGCAGCAGAGCGTTTTCGGCCAGCTCCTGCGCTTCGAATCCTCGGGCTGCGTGCGTGTTCACAATGTCCGCGAACTGACGACCTGGCTGCTGCGCAGCACGCCCGGCTGGTCGCGAAGCCAGATCGAGGCGGTCATCGCGACCGGCGAGAACACCGAGATCGAGCTCGTGGATCCGGTGCCGGTTTACTTCGTGTATATCTCAGCCTGGTCCACCGGCGCGGTCGTCCATTTCCGAGACGATATTTACGCCCGGGACGGTGTCGATTCCCTGCAGTTGAGTTCGTCCTCTACGACCCTCTGAGGCATCGGCTCCACCGGCCTTCGTCCTTTCCGGCAAGCTTTGCGGCAGTCACCTGAAAACGGCTGCGCAATTCGCGTTCAGGCAATGGAAGTGGCCGGGCATACGTGATAATGCGCCCCGCAACAGGCGATTTTCCCCGCATTTGGAAAGGAATGGTATCGATGTCCCAGAACAGCGCGGCTTCCGCAAAGGCGTATTCGGACGCGTTTTTCACCGAGCCGCTGGCCGACCGTGACCCCGAGATCTTCTCGGCGATACAGAATGAACTCGGCCGTCAGCGTCACGAGATCGAGCTGATCGCGTCGGAGAACATCGTGTCCCGCGCGGTGCTGGAAGCCCAGGGTTCGATCATGACGAACAAATATGCCGAGGGCTATCCGGGCAAGCGCTATTATGGCGGCTGC
>Ga0070728_10001881_pt1 | contig 28637 bp, 22 predicted proteins | sample tdDd471_FD_66723 | JGI IMG/M metagenome (GOLD analysis project Ga0070728, IMG submission 66723) | Marine sediment microbial communities from the Atlantic coast under amendment with organic carbon and nitrate - tdDd47.1 | ecosystem: Environmental > Aquatic > Marine > Coastal > Sediment | place...
GAAAAACCAATCGAAACAGGCGAGTTACTTAAAACAATCTCTGAACTCCTTAACTTGGATGCCAGTAAATATTTCGCTGAAAATGCTGCAGATCAACGGGCTGAAATAATGGCAAAACTTAGAAATATAGATTTAGGCACATTGGAGAAGGTGCGGGATGTTTTGAAGAACAAGTAGAGAGTATCAACAACTAGGAGCATTTGCAAAATGTCGAAACATCTTGAAGCACTTGAATATTGGAAAAGATTGCCTCTTTTCGATGCTATACCAATGAGTATTGCCGTTATTGACAAGCAACGAAATATTGTTGATGGCAACAATATGCTTCAAGAATGTTTCGGTTCCTGGAATGGACAAAAATGTTATAATCTCTACTTCTCACGTTCCACCCCATGTTCTCATTGCAAAGGTCTTAAAACCTTTTCTGATGGTATGCCAAGGGTTTTCTTCGAACAATCTTTCGATGCAAACGGTATACCTGTCTGCCAAACCAAGCATACTTTTCCTATCTTTGATAAAGATAATAAAGTTGTCTACGTTGCAGAAATATTAAGCATTATAAAAGATACAGGAGATGTACTGTTAGACTATCAGCGACTCTTCGAACTTATTCCCTGTAATATAACTCTGCTCAATCAGAACATGGAAATTGTCAAATGCAATCAGCATGTTAAAAATATGTTTGGAAATATTGAAGGTCAACATTGTTACAAGGCAATGCACAAAAACGATAAGCCATGCCCGGATTGTCTGGTTAAGGAATCGTTTTCCGATGGTAAATTTCATTTCGGTCTGCATCATCGTCGTAACACAAAAGGAGAAAAAATAGACTTAAAAGTATCAACAGCTCCCTTGACCTTTCTGGGTGATGGTCCCAAGTTGGTCTTGAATATGTCAGACAACATTACCAAGCAACTTGAACTTGAAAAGCGGCTTGAGATTGCCAACTCTTATGTCAACATCTTGATATCAAATGCAATGGATGGAATTATAGCTCTTGACGAGAAGATGAATGTAACCATCGTGAACAGAGCTGCCAAAGCTATGATCAAACTTCCTCCAGATGTTCAATTGACCAAAACCATGCTGGATACAATGCTGCCTGATAACTTTATTGAAGAGGTATTACCGAAAAACGACCCATATCATCTTGCGAATGTGGACATTTTAACTCTTTCCGGAAAATCAATACCGGTAAGGCTTATCGGGATTAAACTTCAAAGTGCTGATGGTGGAATTGGTGTTGGCCTTTCAATACAGGATCTTAGCAAAATCAAAAAACTTGAAAAGGAAAAGATGGAAAACGAGCGAATGGCAGCTGTTGGTCATACCGTTGCAGGTTTGGCCCATTCCATCAAAAACATGCTTTATGGTCTCGAAGGTGGCATTTATACGCTTAAAGGTGGCGTGAAAAGAGAAAACACCCAACGCATTGAACGTGGTCTAGAAATGGTTGAAAATAATGTGGACCGGCTTTCTCAAGTTGTAAAAGCTTTTTTAAATTACACCAGAGGAGCAGAATTAAAATTTGCCAGCTGCTCTTTATCAAAACTGGCCATCGAATCAATTAATTTTTATAAATCCAGAGTGAAAGAATCCAACATTACTTTGATTTCGGAAATTGATAACAACATGGGTGAAGCCATGCTGGATAAGGATGCTATCTCTCAGGGTTTACTAAACCTGCTGGGAAATGCCATAGAAGCCTGCATCGCCTGCGAAGAAGAAAGAGATTATGTTGTCAAATTTAAAAGCTTTATTGAAAACAATATTATCACCTTTGTTATTGAAGACAACGGTTGTGGGATAGACGAGGAAGTCAAATCCAAAATATTTACTCCATTTTTTACTACAAAAGGCATGGGAGGCACTGGTGTAGGGCTTGCTTTAACTCGTAAGATAATCTTATTACATGGAGGAAACATTTCTTTTTCCACAGTACCAAATGAAAAAACAATATTTGAAATACGAATACCTCTTACATTGCCCTAGATGCATTTTATTAATTTGTTACTAAATTTTAATAATGGAGGTTTTGAAATGGTACATGCGAGTGAAAAAACGATTTTAATTGTCGACGACGAGCTTGATATTAGAGAGTACTTATCTCTTTGCATGACAGATGTAGGTTTTAAGGTGGAAACCGCTGAAGATGGACTCGTTGCTTTAGAAAAAGTAGAAAAACACATACCGGATTTTATTTTGCTGGATTTGAAAATGCCAAAGATGTCCGGTGTCAGGGTCTTTCGGCGATTACGTAAAAATCCAGACTGGAAACACATTCCGGTAATTATTATTTCCGGCCACATTGGCAATGAATACGGCGAAAAAAGCACCAAGGATTTAATTGCCGATGCTGCGGGTAACTTGCCACATTGCATATTTGACAAGCCGGTAAAACCGGAGAAGCTGGTTCAAGCTGTTGCTTCTGTTTTAAATGTAGAAACAGACTAATGGCGTTTAGAATTTATATACTTATTTACTATGGATAAACTGGTTATTTTAATTTTTAAACCTTTAACAGCCTTGACTTGCATGATCAAGATTGATATGCTTTTAAACAAAGGTAGATGTGTAACATTATAAAACAGAACTCTGATCGTTAGTGTGCGTGCACATGAACGGAGTACGCTCTATCTCCCCTTCTCCTTGAACGTTGTATTTCCCAATATTTGTATATGAATTGTTTCTTCGCAGTTATGTAGTTTTAATTGCTGTGGAAGTCACGTGTCACCGTATTATCTGACGAGGAGGTTGCATGTCATTCTCACAATCAATTGCTGAAAACAAGTTCACATTAATTGCAGAAATAGATCCACCCAAAGGTACTCACCTGGAAACGTTTTTGGAGCAGGCTAGAGTGCTTAAGAGCCGGGTTGATGCTTTGGCAGTGACCGATAGTGAACATGCTGTAATGCGAATGTCCCCCATAGCGCCATGTCTGAAGCTTATATCCGAAAACATCGAACCTATTATGATAACCAATGCTAGGGACAAAAATCGCATATCTCTTCAAGCCGAAATGCTTTCTGCCTGGACTCTTGGCATAAAAACGATAGTTTGCAAAATGGGAATAGATCCTGACTGGGGTGATCAGCCGATGGTTAAAAGCAGCGGAGATCTCGATACTATGAAAATGGTTTCCTGTGCTACCTCTTTAAATGCTGGCAAAGACCTTGCCGGAGAAATGCTGGATGGCAATACAGATTTCAACATCGGTGTCAGTATTGATCCTTCTGACGATATTAAGATCAACAAGTTTCTAGCTGGCAGCCTTACTGACTTTGCAGAACTTGGTGTCAGCTTTGTTTTTCTTGGCCCGACATACGACAAACATATTGTTGAGTTATTTTCAGAAAAAGCAGAAACAACAAGGATTAAATTGTTTACTTCATTAATGCTTTTAAAGTCAGTAGCAATGATTCGCTATCTGGACAATCTTCCCGGCATTCCCGCAATACCACATGAATTTCTTAAAATCATGATGGACGCACCCATTAAGAGTGAAGCCGGACTTGAAATAGCAGCAGGATACTTTAAAGACATCCGTCAGTATTGCAATGGTGTTGTAATCCAATCTTTAGGTTGGGGAAATCACCTAAGTCACTTTCTGGATGATATAGGTCGCTAAACCATGGGTTATGAAACGGAAATGACTAGTGTGGGGAACATGCTTTCCAAGCTTGTATCGAAGCTTGGTTCTAACCATGCACTTTACACCATTGTTGAACAAACTCCCAATGGTGTAATTGTGGTAAACCTGGATCACAAGATTTTATACGGTAATATTGCAACCTGCAATTTCACAGGTAATGCCTATGGTGAAATCAATGGCTTAAACATTCATGACATTTTAGGCTTGGCTCCTGACGACCAGCTCGCGATTTTACTAAATTCTTTAAATTCCATTGCACTACCCAAAAGACATTTCAGACATGAAATGAAAATATTTAACAAACTCACAAACAATTTCCGATCTCTTGAAATTGTAATATTAGAGCCTGAAGCTGATAATAATTTCTATATTTTAATTCTGATAGACATAGATGATCGCAAGCAGCTTGAGATTGAATTGCGCAGGAGAAACTCCTTTTTCCATAATTTAATTGATTCTTCAGTTGATGGAATTATTTCATCAAATATGAAAGGTAAAATTATCCTGTTTAATCAGGGCGCGCAGGAATTGCTTGGCTACACCGAGGAAGAAGCAAAAAACAATGTACACGTAACCGAGTTATATCCGGAAGGTGAAGGTTACAATATAATAAACCGAATGAGAAGCAACGATTATGGTGGCAAAGGTAGATTGATCAGACACGAACTGGTTTCTGTTACTAAAGACGGCCACCAAATTCCCACAAGTTTATCGGGCGGAATAATTTATGATCATGGACGCGAAATAGCAACTTTCGGTATTTTCACTGATCTTCGTAAAATTCAGCAGGTAGAGGAAAGCCTGCAACAAACACATCAGATGCTACAGCAATCTGAAAAAATGGCAGGGCTCGGTCGACTTGCAGCAGGCGTTGCCCACGAAATAAATAATCCGATGTCCGGAATAATGCTCTACTCCAATCTTGTTAAAGAGGAATTGGGCGAAAACCATCACCTTACTAAAGATTTGGAGATCATTATACATGAGGCAGAACGTTGCAAAACCATCGTGCAGGATCTGTTGGAATTTTCCCATCAAACAACCTATGACATGAACAATGTTGACATAAACGAAATTGTCTTAAAAACACTTAATCTTTTAAGAATGCAGCCACTATTTCATAACATTGAAATCAACCTCAAGCTTGATAAATTATTGAAAAAGATTTCCGGCAGCAATACCAAGTTAAATCAGGTTGTAATGAATATTCTGGTAAATTGCTCTCAGGCCATGAAAGGTAAAGGTAAATTAACGATCCAAAGTCGCAATCGCTCAAATGGCGATATTATTGAACTGCTTATCAGTGACACCGGCCCCGGTATTGATAAAGAAGATCTGCCACGAATTTTCGATCCATTTTTTACGACCAAGGCCCATGGCGAAGGAACCGGACTGGGGCTTTCTGTTTCTTATGCAATTGTGAGGGAACATAAGGGCAGCATTAGAGCCACCTCAGCAGAAAGTGGTGGTGCGCTTTTCACATTACGTTTTCCAGCATTCGAGCACGCTGACTTGGGAGCGATACAATGACGGTAAGATCTGAGTTAACTGAAAACATCAACAAATCGCTACAGCGCAAACTACAAAAAAGAAAGATTGATGTATGGTCATGTTTTCAATGTGGACGCTGTTCTGCCGGTTGCCCTGTATCACATTTTTTCGACATATTACCCATGTCCGTCATTCGACTTTTAGCCTATGGCTTTGAAGAAGACCTTTTGCAAAGCCATACTTTCTGGCTCTGCGCATCTTGCGAAACATGCACTACACGCTGCCCTAATGATATTGATATAGCTTCAGCAATGGACTTTTTGCGTGAATGGAGCATACGTCAGGGATACAGACCAAGCGAACCAAATATTTCACAATTTCACCAGTCGTTTCTTAACTCAGTAAAAAAACATGGACGAGTTTTCGAAGTTGGCATGATAAGTAATTACAAATACAAAACAGGCGACTATTTTGGCGATTTAAAACTAGGTTTAAAAATGTTCGGGAAGGGAAAGCTTTCTCTCTTGCCAGACTCTGTTAAAAATAAAGATGAAATAAAACGAATTTTCAAGCGAAGTGATAAGGAGTAACAGGATGAAACTCTCTTATTATCCAGGCTGTTCGTTGACAACAACTGCAAAAGAATACGACAATTCTGTTCGAGAAGTAATGCAACTTCTTGATATTAAGTTGATTGAATTGACTGATTGGAACTGCTGTGGAGCCTCTTCTGCACATATGACCAACAAAAGACTTGCAATAGAATTAGCTGCCAGAAATTTATTAATTGCAAACACAATCGGCCTTGATTTACTAGTACCATGCTCTTCCTGTTATCAACGCCTGATAACTGCCGATCAAGTACTTCGAGAAGATCCGATAAAGTGGAATCTCAATGAATACAAGCCTTCATTTGAGATTATTCATATTTCAAATTTGTTTGAAAGGATAGATTTTTCAAAACGCATCAGCACATTTATAACAAGGCCACTTACAGAATTGACTGTTGCCTGTTATTACGGATGCCTATCCACAAGACCGCCTAAAATCACGGGTGTCACAGAATACGAGCAACCAGTAAACATGGAAAAACAACTTGAAGCAATTGGAGTCAAGGCAGTTTCGTGGTCACACAAGACTGAATGTTGCTCAGGATGTCTGACGATGTCTCGCCCTGATATAACCACCAAACTGGTTTCTGATATTGTTTCTGCTGCGAATTTGGCAGGAGCAAATGCAATAGTTACAGATTGCCCGATGTGTCAGGCAAATCTCGAAGCACGACAACTTCATTATCAAGAACAAGAAGAAAACTCACTTCTTCCTGTTTTCTATCTCACAGAACTTATCGCCTTCGCGGCAGATTCCTCACGGGACCTCAGGCGTTTTAAAAAGCATCTGCTAAAACCTGGAAATATTTTCACTAAGGAAAAAGCACAGGTTGAGTCAACAAAGGTGAATAATGCATAACGACAATAACGAAAACCAGATTAAGTTTAAAGAACCTGTTGGCGCGGTTATGATAATTGGTGGTGGTATCAGTGGTATGCAAAGTGCATTAGATTTAGCCAATGCAGATTTCAAGGTTTATCTGGTGGAAGATTCTCCAGCAGTTGGCGGTAGAATGGCCCAACTGGACAAGACCTTCCCCACTAACGATTGCAGCATGTGTATTGTCAGTCCTAAACTTGTGGAGCTTGGCAGGCATCGAAATATTGAACTATTAACCTACAGCGAAATAATCTCTCTGGAAGGAGAATCAGGTAATTTTATAGCCACTATAAAACAACATCCCCGCTATGTTGATCTTGATAAATGTACTGGATGTGGTCAATGTGAGATTGTTTGCCCGGTAACACATGAACCCTACTTTCCAGCAAAACCAGCTAAAGAATTAAAGCCTGTAAAAGTTAAAAGCAAACATCAGGTACTGCTCAACTATAAAGAGGAGCTTTTGCAACAAGCCTCATTCGCCTGGATATTTTCAGTTGATCAGGAAAAATGTAAAAAATGTGGTATTTGTTTTCGCAGATGTCCAGTAGCAGCAATATCATGGGTCAAAGGCGAAATCGCTCAAATTGACCCTGATGCCTGCATAAGTTGCGGAACCTGTTATGTGGCCTGCCCTACAAAGTTCGATGCTATACAAATTACCAATTCCCCTAAACTTTCACGCAGCATTTCTGCAGCTGTTCTTGACAGAAGTACCAGACTTAAAGAACAACATGCAAATGACCATGATGTTGATTGTCTGCGCTGTGGACTTTGCCAGATAATGTGCGACAAGGTAATTGGAGCCAGCGCAATTCAAGTAACAACCAATGGTCTTGAAGTTAAAAAAGATATTTGTATGGTTTGCGGGGCCTGCGTTAACACTTGTCCGGTAGGTTTTCTGAAAATTGAAAACATGGGGGATCGCGAACCTGTGCCACTACTTTCCATGTTTAACGAAAAACTATCCCCAAAGAAACCTATTGACATCAAATACCCTCAGGCAGTACCGCGTGTTCCTGTAATAGACGAAACAAATTGTGTAAAGCTGAATACAGGTGGTTGCGGTACATGCCAGTCCCACTGTGATGCAAAGGCCATACAGTATGATCAAGTTGAAAGTATAAAGCAGTTTGAAATAGGTTCGTTAATACTTTCTCCAGGCTATGAAGTTTTCGATGCCAAAAAACGGGCAGAATTTGGTTACAGAATTTATCCCAATGTTTTAACCAGCCTGGAATTCGAACGCCTGTTATCTGCATCTGGCCCCACAAGCGGAACGGTAAAGCGACCCAGTGACCAAAAGCACCCAAAAAAGATTGCCTGGATTCAATGTGTAGGTTCAAGAGATGTGACTTGTTCACGAGATTACTGTTCCTCTGTTTGCTGCATGTATGCCACCAAGGAAGCAGTAATAGCAAGAGAGCATGACAACAGCATAGAAGCCACAATTTTCTATATCGACTTACGCGCCTTTGGTAAAGGATTTGACGACTATGTTGAAAGAGCTAAATGTCACCACGGCGTACGTTTTGTGCGCAGCATGGTTAGTCGCATTTATGAAAACCCACAAACCCACGATCTGGAATTGCGCTATATCAGTGAGGACGGCAAACAGATTAGCGAAATATTTGACACAGTCGTACTATCAGTTGGTCTTCGGATTTCTGAAAAAACCAAAGCCCTTGCAGCTAAACTGGGCGTAGAAACAGACAAATTCGGTTTTGCAAAAACCGACACATGGACACCTCTGGCCACCAATATACCGGGTATTTTTGTCTCCGGAGTTTTCAACGGCCCCAAAGATATCCCCGAAACAGTTATCGAGGCCAGCGCTGCAGCCACTGCAGCTGCGGTTAATCTGCATTCTGCAAGAGGCACATTAATAGAAAGCGAAACCTTTCCGCTTGCCAAAGAATACAATGGCAAAGATCCACGTATAGGAGTCTTTATCTGTCATTGCGGGATCAATATTTCATCGGTGGTCGATGTTGCAGCAGTAACTGAGTTTGTCCAAACCGATCCAAATGTGGTGTTCGCAGATCATCCGCTCTACACCTGCTCGCAAGACAGTCAGCAACGTATGAAAGAATTAATCGACCAACACCAGCTAAGTCATATCGTGGTTGCTGCATGTTCACCCCGCACTCACGAACCGGTATTTCAGGAAACAATGCGTCAAGCCGGGCTTAACCATTACATGTTCGACATGGCCAACATCAGGGATCAATGCAGTTGGGTTCATCAGAATTCTCCTGTCGAAGCTACCGAAAAAGCAAAACGCTTAGTCCTAATGGCCATCGCAAACGTCAAACAGGCGGAAGCACTTAAAGACCATCAATTTGATGTAGACAGCCATCTTCTTATAATCGGAGGTGGAGTAGCAGGTATTATGGCATCACTGCAGGCAGCCAAACAGGGATTTGGTGTATTTCTAGTTGAGAAGAACAACAGGCTTGGAGGACATCTGAACCAGCTTAAACACTCTGTTGATGGTGGGAGGGTTAAACCATTTTTAAACAACTTGATAAGACAGGTTCGCGAGCAATCAGACATCCATGTTTTTTTAAATTCTGAAATTATATCTCACACAGGATTCATCGGGAATTTTGAAACAGAAATAATGACTCCAGCAGGTGTTTCCAGAGTGGTTAAACATGGTGCAACAGTAGTTGCAACAGGAGGATTTGAATCCAGACCGGATATTTTTGGCCTTAACGAATATGAGAATGTGGTAGCTCAAACAGATTTGGAAACTTTAATTGAAGACACTCCTACCAAACTATACGACATATTGCACATTGTGATGATACAGTGCGCAGGTTCTCGCGATATGAACTATCTTGAATATTGTTCCAGAGTTTGCTGCAATCAGGCAGTAAAGAATGCACTCAAAATTAAAAAGGAATTTCCAGCCATAAGAATAGATATTCTTTACCGCGACATGCGTACCTATGGTCATGGTGAACTAAACTACCGAGAGGCAAGAAAAGCTGGAGTTAATTTCATCCGCTACGACAACCAAACCAATCCAATTGAATTTACCTATAGTACTAAAGAAATGAAAGTTAAAATTGTCGATCCGTCTATCAGGCGCAAAGTCACCCTCGCCCCTGATCTATTGGTATTGTCCACTGGAATTGAAGCTGCAGACACAGACGAGCTTGCATCCATGCTTCGCGTCACCAGAAACGCCAATGGTTTCTTTTTGGAGGCTCATGCAAAATTGCGTCCAGTAGATTTTGCCAGTGAGGGACTCTTTCTTGCAGGCACGGCACACGGCCCCAAAAACATTTCCGAAACTATTTCCCAAGCATCGGCAGCCGTAGCCCGTGCTGCAACCGTCTTATCGAAAAGCAAACTAAGTATTTCCGGGGTTGTATCAAAAGTTGATGCAGAACATTGCGCGGTCTGTCTCACCTGTGTCCGCGCATGCCCATATGATGTGCCGTTTATTAACGCTGAACACACAGCTGAGATAAACCCGGCTCTATGTCAGGGTTGTGGAATCTGTGTTGCCGAATGCCCTGCCAAAGCAATTTCGCTTGGTCGTTATCGCGACGAAAATATATTTGCGAAACTGGAGGCCTATGAAGTCGCTTCAATGCCTATGAAAGGACTAGTGCACAATGAATGATTTTATACCCAACATTGTTGTTTTTGCCTGTAGCCATTGAGCCTATACGGCAGCGGACCTGGCAGGTTCGGAAAGACGGGGATATGCAAGTGGCACTACAGTCGTGATTGTTCCATGCACTGGTCGGGTAGACGAAGTGATGATGTTGCGGGCCTTTGAAAAAGGAGCAGATGGCGTAATGGTGGTGGGTTGTCTTGAGGGGGATTGTCATTACGAGAAAGGCAACCTAAGAGCGAAAGCACGAGTTACTCGTATGGCTGCTTTGCTTGATATTATTGGACTTGGAAGTTTTCGTCTGCGAATGTTCAACCTAAGTGCCGGCGAAGGATCCAAGTTCGCACAATTTGTAAATGAATACTCCCTTGAAATTGCAGAGCATGGCCCATGCCCGATAAATGTATTACGCAGCAATAAATCGGCAAGTCTGGAAAATATTAAAAGAGAGGAATGAATGCCATGATAATGGGAACAGGAAAACCTCTGGACGAACTGCTTTCTATGCTTGAACCTTATAATAAAATTATTTTATCTGGCTGCTATGGCTGCGTAACGGTCTGTAGGGTGGGTGGTGAAAAAGAAGTTCAGCTTTTGGCCTCTACAATAAGGCTTGCCAGAGAAACCAAAGGTGAACCGATTGAAATAAAAGAAGTAACTCTGGAACGACAATGTGACAAAGAATATCTGGAAGCAATGCGCAGCTACATCGGCGACTACCAGGCGGTTCTCTCCATTGCTTGTGGTGCCGGGGTTCAGTTTACCGCTGAAAAATACAACCTCCCCATACTACCGGGAATTAATACGGATTTTATTGGCGTCACAGAAAAGCAAGGAGTCTGGGCCGAGCGTTGTCAGGCCTGTGGGGATTGTGTGCTGCATCTTACCGGAGGTATTTGTCCGGTTACCCGCTGTTCCAAAAGTATTTTTCATGGCCCCTGTGGAGGATCTTCCAAAGGCGTTTGCGAGGTAAACAAAGATATCGAGTGTGGCTGGCAGCTAATTATCGATCGTCTCAAAATGCTCGATCAAATGGAAAACTACACCAAGCTGCATGAAATGAAACGCTGGAAATTCAGCAGGGATGGCGGCCCCCGGAAAATCGTCAGGGAGGATATGACAGAATGAAAAGTGGCAGCAATCTGGAAAAAGTTCTGACCGCCGGTCACTTCGCTGTTACAGCAGAGTGTGGCCCTCCTCGGGGTGCAGATTCTCAGGTAATCCACCATAAGGCAATAATGATAAAAGGACACGCCGACTCCTGTAATGTAACCGACAACCAGACCTCGGTGGTTCGAATGAGTTCAATGGCTGGCTCACTGCTTTTAAAGGAAAACGGCATTGAGCCAAACATGCAAATGGTTGTGAGAGACCGTAATCGTATTGCGCTGCAATCGGATATTTTAGGTGCTTCGGCAATGGGGATTCGCAACCTCTTGTGCCTCAGTGGTGACCACCAGATCTTTGGCGAAGATCCCCAGGCCAAAAATGTTTTCGATATAGATTCCATGCAACTGATCAATCTGGTTAAAATCATGCGTGATGAGGGTGTATTCCCGAACGGCAAGGAAATCAAAGGCCCCCCAAAACTTTTTATCGGCTGCGCAGTAAATCCCTTTGCCGACCCATTTGAAATTCGTGTCCCCAGGCTTGATTTGAAAGTTCGTGCCGGTGCAGATTTTGTCCAGACTCAGTGCATTTACAATTTTGCAAAATTTAAGAAATACATGGAACAAGTCTGCCAAAAAGGCCTGCATGACAAGGTGCATATTTTGGCCGGAGTTACACCTTTAAAAAGTGCGGGCATGGCCAAATTTATGAAACGCATGGTGGCTGGCATGGATATACCAGACGAGGTAATAAAGCGCATAGCCGACGAGCCCAAAGAAAAACAGGCTGCCAAAGGTATAGAGATGTGTATCGAAACCATCGAGCAGGTTAAAGAAATAGAAGGTATTCACGGTGTACATCTGATGGCTATTGAATGGGAGGAGAAAGTACACGAGATTGTTAAAAAATCCGGTTTGCTACCAAGGCCGGAGATGAACTGATTTTATTAACATAACATTAAGAACCTTACAGGAGGTATGATTATGAGTGATCGCAAAAATGTTTTATTAGTAGATGATGATCCGGATTTTGTTGATGCCGTAAAGACACTGGTGGAAAAAGATGGCTACCATGTCAATGTGGCCTACGATGGACAGGAGGGACTTGAAAAAGTTGCCGAAAGCAAACCGGATATTGTTATTCTGGACGTGATGATGCCTGTAATGGATGGTCACGGGATGTGTGACCAGCTTAAAGATAATCCTGATACGGCCAATATTCCGGTGATACTATTGACTGCGGTTGCCGATCACGTCAGCACCAGTTCATATACACACCGAGACATGCTGGAAAGTCAGGCCGAAGATTATATTCCCAAACCTGTAGAACCCGCTGAATTGCTGGAGCGCATCAAGCATTGGCTGTAGTTTTTCAGACATCATTTGGCTTTATACAACTAGGAGAAAAACATGCCGGACTGTGCGCGGGTATTGATCATTGATGACGAGCAGGTAATTCGCGATGGCTGTGAACGCTCACTTTCTGGAAATGGCTACTCTGTTTCAAAAGCCGAAAATGGCGAAAATGGTATACAATTTTTAAAGGCGGATATCTTTGATGTTGTGCTGCTTGATTTGATGATGCCGGGTATTGATGGTTTCGAGGTTTTAAGCTGGATTCGCGAGCATCATCCCTCTATGCCAGTAGTTGTGATAACCGGTTTTGCAACAGTTGACAAAGCTGTACTGGCAATGAAACAGGGTGCCTTCGACTTTGTGGGAAAACCTTTTACGCCAGACTATATCCGCATTGTAGTTAAACGCGCACTTGAAAAGCGTGCACTGCAAAAAGAGACAGAAAAATTAAAGTCGGAAAAAGCACTAGACTTGATGACAATCATCGAAGAGCAGAGCAGGCTGAAAACTGTCTTTGGCTGCATGATGGAAGCGGTTTTAATAACCAACAGAGAAGGAATCGTTGTTCATCATAACCCTGCAGCAGTTAAAGTACTGCAGATTGAAACAGACCCATTCATCGGCAAATCGCTGAAACAATCAATCAGTGACCAAAAGCTTGTCAAAATGGTTTGCGAGGCATTAGAACAAGCCAAGCATGTGACAAGAGAATTTGAACCGGGTACTATTTCGAGAATGTATCTGCGCGCCCATAGCTCTCCTGTGCAAACTTCAGAGGGAACAATTTTAGGAGCTGTAACTGTTTTTGAGGATATCACTACCCACAAGATGATCGACCAGCAAAAATCCGAGTTCGTGGCGATGGTAGCCCATGAGCTGCGCGCCCCTCTGGCCTCGGTGGAACAAATGATTTACGCCATGAAAGCAGGCTGCAGCACCTTTGAGGGCACAGCCTGTGAACACCTGCATACAAGAATGACCGCACGCACCAAAGAGCTGTTGCAACTTATTGCAAATTTGCTCAGTCTTTCAAGACTGGAATCGGAAAACATTGTTTTCAATCTTGAGGCCATTAACGGAAACACTTTACTTGAAAACATCGTTGAAGTTCTGACCCCACAAGCACAAAATAAAAACATAGCTCTTACTTTGTCACCTGCTGAAGTTGACTGGACTTTCAATGCAGATTTCGATCACATCCGCAGTGCCTTTATAAATGTAATGGGAAATGCAGTTAAGTATACCCCCGAAGGTGGTCAGGTAGAGGTAAAATCAAAAGTGTCCTCGGGTTTGGTAACCATAGAGATTTCCGACACAGGTATTGGAATAGAAAAAGATTCCCTGCCACATATCTTCGACCGCTTTTTTCGGGTCAAGGATAAGACAACCAGATTGATTACCGGCTCCGGCCTTGGTTTGTCGGTAGTCAAGAAAGTTGTCGAAGCACATAATGGTTTTGTGGATGTAGTTTCAGAGCATGGTGCAGGAACAACTTTCAGCTTATCTTTCCCACTTGCTTCAAATTCAATCTCAAGTAATCAAACTCAAAACATGTCGGCAAAATAAAAACCCCGCCACAAATGACGGGGTTATCGCTAGCATCAAACATTTTCTATTTTTTCTTTTTGTTAGTCTTCTTATCTTTAAAACGACCAATACCGAGGTATTTACCGATGTTGGCATTTTTATCCAGCACAGGCTTAATCTTTGAAGTTCTGCAAGTAATGATATTCGACACTCCCGGGCCATGTCCAGCTTTCAAGCAGTCAGAATGAATCACTACCCCAATGGTCACAGCACCACTCTGGAAAGTACGGCCGTAAGAATTGTCGTGGTCGGTAATGGCAACCACATCGCCAAATCTCAAACTGTCCAGGCCATGTTTCTCAACCATAGCCTTGTCCTGGGTCATGATATCATAATCACCTTTATGGGGAGTAATGCTGCCGATACCGCTACCCATCAGTTTTCCGGGAACCACATGGGTTACCGGAACGCTTATGCTGCCATCTTTTTTATTTTCTTTAATCCCAAGCTTTTTGAGTAACACAGGCGAGACATTCATGATTTTAATCTCAGGATAATCAGAAAACTCAAGTCCCTGACCACAGGCTCGAATAAGAACCTTGCTGTCCAGGTCCATTTTTTTCAAGGCCACATCGGGAAAGTCTACCAAGACATGCTCAATGCCACCATGGTGTCCGGTGACAGTACCCTTGCTTCCTTTAGCATCACCATTGATCACAACTGCTTCATTGCCAATGCATGAGTAAAAATTATAGGCAGCATTAACAAATCCACCTCTGTCTTTTTCGTTTGCACAAGTACTGGCAGCAGGTTCAATGTGGTCACCGGCCCAACCAAAAGCCGGATCGCCAACTTTTACGTTGTAGGTAATCCCACCGGTACCGGGCAAGGCAAAGGGAACACCTTTGTCATCCACAAAAAACATGCCACGATGAAAAGGATTGGCAACTTTACCCTGGACACTTATTTCGACCAATTTTGCAGCGTTAGTCTTAACCATTTGTAATCTCCTGTCAGATGTTTAAATTCTGTCATACAAAATAGCTTTGCTCTATCATTTTTACAAGCAAATCATTTTATTATTTTTAACAAGCGTATTTTCCGAAATCCGGACTTCCTTTCCGAATTTCCAACTTCAGTCAATTATTGTTCCACATATTCCAGATAGATATCAGGCACTTATCTTTTGGCACACCTACTGCAAATAACAAAGGCAAGGAGCATGAGATGTCAGTCAAACCTGCAATTTTTAGAGGTATTCAAATTATGAAAACAATGCAGACAGATATATGGACAAATTTTGTTGAGGCCCAAACCACGTTACAAAACCTGATTAACTTTCTGGAGGTCGCTGTGCACGATTCTAATAGCAATAAGCAGAATAATATGGCCATACATAAATCCTGTTGGTCTTCTCTCGACAATGTGCTGGGTTCGCCTGGCCTTCATGCTGGATCTTCAGTTGAAATCTATGGCAGTAATCAGAATATGGTTTACGATTTTGTTTTAGAGTGGTCAGCCAAAATTCAACAAACGGGCCACGTTGTTGCTATCGTAGATCCTTTTAAGGAAATTCAGCTTGAAACCCTGCATAATTACGGCTTTAAACTGGACCAATGCGTTATGATAGACCTTCAAGACCCTTTTGAACTAGGTTCAAGCATTATGCAATTAATAAAAAGTGGTGCCTTGGACCTGATAATTTTTCCTCCAGGAGTTATGCAGCAATTCTGGCTGGATGACAGACCAACCAACAACAGCAATTCTGCTGCTTCACTAAAAGAGGCTTTCCTACGCTCACTAAAAAGTATTATGTGGCTTAGCAAAAGGCTAGGCACTACTATCTTTTTACTAGACGACTTTTCCCGAAAAAGATATTCGGCTTCACCTTATGTGGGTCAGGTAAGAATAAAACTTCTGCCACAGGATACGCATAACTTCCGTTTTGCCCAAATAGAACAAAACACATTTATGCCAGAATCCATCGGCAAAAGGGTTATGCTGTACAAACTGGCTAAAAGCCTTTAGAGAAATATTTGACACACAGTTGTAGAAAACTTATAACTTAAATAGTATCTGAGGTATGTATTTGAAAATTAACAACATAAATAAAAAAAATGATGCCCGGTTAAAAGCATCATCAATATTTACAATGTCATTTATTAGGTAAAAGCTAGTAAAAATAGCCTTTCGGTATGGCTACCACACCGTTTTTGGTCACCACATACTGCTTTTTATCGGCATCCTTGTCGTAGCCGATCTTTGTACCCTCAGGAATTTTCACATCCTTGTCGATAATGGCACGCCTTATCTGTGCGTTGCGACCAATATCAACATTGTTGAAAATAATACAATCTTCAATCCGTGAAAAACTGTTAACTCTAACACCCGGGCTGAGAATTGATCTGATTACCTGACCACCGGATACAATCACACCATTACAAACCAGCGACTCGATAATCTGCCCTTGCCTCTCATCTCCCTGCCAAACCGTTTTAACCGGCGGTTGCTGGGGATGATAGGTGTGAATCGGCCATCTGTCATCATACAAGTTAAAATCAGGATCAACAGAAACCAGATTCATCGAAGCATCGTAGTAGCTATCCAGAGTACCAATATCTCTCCAGTAGGAAGATGTCTTGCGGTTTTCATCTTCAAAAGCAAACGCCACCATCTTTCTCTTGCCAAGCATATGCGGAATGATATCTTTGCCGAAATCATGGGAAGAATTTCTTTTTGCGTCCCACGAAACTTCACGTGCCAGCGCACTGGTTTTGAAAATATAAACGCCCATACTACCGAGAGCCCAACCGGGTCTTCCCGGAATCTCCATGGGATTTTCGGGCTTTTCTTCAAAAGAAATTATTTCCTGTTTCTCATTGATACCAATAACGCCAAAGCGCTTGGCCTCTTCCACAGGAACAGGAATGCTAGAAATGGTAACATCTGCTTCCTGATCAATATGGAAGTATAGCATTTTGGAATAATCCATTTTGTAGATATGATCACCAGACAAAATAAGTACATATTCCGGCTTGTGTTTTCCAAGAAGATTCAGGTTCTGAAATATCGCATCAGCTGTGCCGGAATACCATTTATCTCTGTACCTTTGTTGTGGAGGAACGGCATAGAGAAATTCTCCCAGAGCAGAAGATAGAATATTCCAGCCTTTTCTTACGTGTTCATCCAGAGACTGGCTTTTGTACTGGGTCAGCAGATAAATCCGCCTGAATCCTGAATTGATAGTATTGGAAAGAGTAAAATCAATTATCCTGTACATTCCGCCAAAGGGAACGGCTGGTTTTGATCTTGGTTGCGTAAGCGGATATAGTCTTTCCCCTCTTCCTCCTGCCAAAATCATAGTAAGGGTCTTACTTAGGGTACCAGAAAAATAGGATTCCATAGTTATCTACTCCACATGAACGTTTAGAATCGGCAAATTTTAATCCTTCGAATCAATAAGCTCTTTAACCTTGGCTTTTAATTCATCAAGGTTAGATGACTTGACCACATATGCATCAGCCGACCAACTCATGAAGTTTTCCTTATAATGGCTGTAGGCACTGTTAATAATAACCGGCAATTGGTTATCCTGCCCCAAAATTTCTCCCATGGCTTCAATACCATCCATGCCCGGCATTCTAATATCCATGATAACCAGATCGGGTTTTTCCTTTTCAACCATTTTTATGGCTTCCGGGCCATTGGATGCCATTGTTACTTCATAGCCTTCACTTTTAAATTCCGCTTCATAGAGCATGCGTAAATTGGGTTCATCATCCACAATAAGCAGCTTATACTTCTTGTCAGTCATGAGTTATCTCCTTTTTCTCTTTAGGCAACCGAATAATAAAAGTAGTACCTTCACCAGCCTTGCTTTCTACATCTATTCTGCCATTATGCCTTGCAATAATATCTTTGGATATGCTCAAGCCCAATCCAACCCCGCTGGACTTGGTGGTAAAAAATGCATTAAATAATTTCTCCAAATGCTCCTCGGGAATACCAACACCAGTATCTGAAATAGAAATTACAACATAAAAACGTTCCATACTGGTTTTGATAGTCAAAACGCCACTGCGTCCCATGGCATCCATAGCATTTTGTATGAGATTGATAAAAATTTGTTTTATCTGGTTCCCATTTAAAAGAATTGTGGTTATCTTGGAGTCCAGTTCCAGATCTATGGTAATATTTCGCGAACGTTTCTTTGTCTTAACCATGTCCAGACTGCTGATTATTAAATCGTTGACATTAAACGGGTCTCGATCCAGATCCGGTTTTTTCACATAGTCAAGAATTTCAGCAAGGATGTTTTCCAGCCTTTCGGCCTCTCCATAGATGATTTTGGCGTACTGTTTGTTTTCTGCCGAAGTAGATTGTTTGTCAATCAGCCGGGCAAAGCCACCCATGGTTGAAAGAGGGTTCCTTATTTCATGTGCAACCTTGGAGGAAACCTCTCCCAAAGCTGCCAGTTTTTCTTTCTGAACAGTGCTTTCCTGACTCTCCGACAAACTTTGATAAGCACTTTTAAGTTCCTCGACCTTAATCTGCAAATCCTCTTTAAGTTTCACATTGGAAATCGCCGAGGCTACACGGTTGGCAAAGGTACTTAAAACCTGCACATCATCCATAGTAATATCCAGCCGGTTTATAAAATTGTCAGCCAGGATAACTCCAAGAGGATGATCCTGCCATACAAGCGGTACGGCCACAAACTGTTCAGACTGGATATTCTCAAACAGCGGATTCAAATGGTGATCATCAGAACCGCCACTGATATAAAGATATGGTCGATTGGATTCAAGACAGCGCACAAGCGGATTATCCACTTTGTTTAAGCTTATTTCAACTTTGCGGATCTGTTCATTAACTACCACATCAACATTTTCACCAGACTGACTTCTTTCAGCAATTATTTCCGCTAAAGTCAGTGGTTCCTGTATCTCTTTTGAGTAAATCTGGTTAGCTTCCTCACCACTGGAAGGGCCAACGGCACATTCGCCAACCAGCTTATTAACATAAGGGTCGACACGAAATAAATAGGCCCTGTTAAAACGTAAACCCTGACCGGCAGTTACAACCACTAAAATTGCATTAAAAATTTCCTCAAGCGTTGTAGCACGTTTAATGACATCATCCAGCTGTAGCAGTTTTTCCAGTTGGCGAACTTTTTGCGACAACGATTGCTCCAGATGCACCACCTTGGTGATATTACGAATTATCAGGGAGTATCCAAAGGCATCGCCTTCCATGGTGCGCATGGTGGTCAAGGTCACCGCAACATCAATCGGCCCCTGAATTTTGGAAATCATTCTGGCTCGGTGGTTACGCACAAATCCCTGATCTTCCAGAAGACTCATCATATCTTCAAATTCTTTTTGCGATTCTTCCTCTTCAGGAATCAACTTGCCAACGTGCCTTCCTCTGATTTCTTCTTTGGTATAGCCGAAAACCATCCAGGCACCACGATTCCACGAATGAATTTCACCTTTTGCATTAAGCGTAATAACCGCATCCACCGTATTTTCAAGCACATTGGAAAGAATCAGCTGCAATTCCTGCTTCTGCTTGAAGGTTACTTCCTGTTCGGAAATATCCTTGACCACAATCAGGTCACATCTTGGTTCATCTGAACTTTCCGGTAATGAATGAGTAAAGGTAGAGTAGGTTTTCTTCTGTGCGGTAACTGCATCCTGATGTTGTCTTGAAAAATACAAATGTTCCCCGGGATTCTGACAGACAATCTTTATCGGACAGTTTTCGCATTTTTCGTCATTGATATTGATAAGCCCATTATGCTCGTGGGAACCAAGCCCCTGCTGACAAAACCCCATCATCGCCATTATCGGATTGAACCAATGGATATTTCTCTCTCTGTCCACCAGCATAATACCGGCTTCGAATTGATCAAGCAGTGGTTCGAGAAACTGCAAGTGTTCCTTAATATTTTGTATCTGTGGGCTACTGTTCATTCACCGACATCTCCAAATATAGTTTTTTGTACATTTCAGCACTGGTTTGCCAGGAATAATCCTGTTTCATTCCTCGACGCATCAGTTTTTGCCACTCTTTTTTGTCCTGATATAATCCAACAGCCCGCCAAATTGCTCCGGCAAACTCATCCGAACTATATCCACTAAAACCAAACCCCCAGCCTTCACCGGTTTCCGGATCAAATTCTTTTATCGTGTCCGCCAAACCACCGGTTTTGCGTACCACAGGAATAGTCCCGTAGCGCAGGGCATACAGTTGATTCAACCCACAAGGCTCAAACCTCGAAGGCATCAGCAACATGTCACTTCCGGCATAAATCCAATGGGCCAATTCGTTGCTGAAAGTAAGAAACAAGCCCAGCTTATCAGGATATTGCTCTTTCAACTCGCTGAGTTGTTGCTGATAAAACTCATCGCCCTCACCAAGCAAAACCACGTAAGCTTCACTGGATAATATTTCAGGCAGCACGCTGATAATAAGGTCAATACCTTTCTGATACACCAGCCGCGATACAATACCCAAAACAGGCTTGGCTGAATCAGCATTATGCAAGCCGGCCCTTTCCAGCAATTCTTCTTTATTCAGCTGTTTCTTCTTCAGACTGCGAGTGGTAAAGTTTGCGGGGATAAACTTGTCATGCTTGGGATCCCAGATGGAATAATCTGCACCGTTTACAATACCCAGATAATCATCCTGTCTGCTTTTTAAAACGCCCTCAAGCCCAAAGGCATATTCAGCCGACATCATAGTTTCCATGGCGTATGTCGGCGAAACTGTGGTTATTTTATCCGCATACAAAATTCCTGCCTTTAAGGAGTTAAAGTTCCCATAGAATTCAAACGGTCCGCCCGGATAGGCCAGACTCCAGTCCAGACCTGCATGATGGATAAAACTTTCGTGATAATTCCCCTGATATTGCGCATTATGAATACTCAGCACTATCGGCACAGATTCATATTTACGGTTCTCGTCAACAGTCTTGAGCATTGGTGCAATCAAGGCAGTCTGATTATCATTCAAATGTATTATGTTTGGTTCGACAATCCCGGTCTTTAAAAACTCAACCACAGCCTTGCTAAACAGAATAAAGCGAACCGGGTTATCGTCGTAACCATGTCCGTTATCCGGATCGCGATATACGCCATCACGGGAAAACAGATCATCACATTCCACAAAAAAGATCTGTACTTTACTTTCCGGAATTTTGCTGCGCAAAATTCTGACACAGTAAGTCTCGTTGCCGACCTCTATTTCCATATCTTCCAGTTTGGAAACTTTTCTCAACTTATATTTAATTCGATCAATAAAGCCGTACAACGGTGTTATCACCTGCACATTGACCTTGGCTTTCAAAAGCTCTTTCGGTAAAGCTCCCACCACATCCCCAAGTCCTCCGACTTTGGAAAATGGTGCAACTTCCGCACTTGCCATCAGTACATTTAGCCTACCAGCTGAACCCATTAAGTCTGCCTCCTAACTTCAATTGCGAAACACGTCAGGGTTGATCTCGGGAAACAAATTATCCTTGGACTCAATATCTGCAAGCATACTAAGATCAATACTGCCATTAACCAGCTGATAATAGAGGTCGTTAAATCTTTGCAGATGGGTATCGGTTCTTTTAATTGCGTATTCTACCGTTGTATCATTAGTGATAATAAAGGCCCAGTCCGAACTTTGCGCCAAAAGAAGCTCACGCATGGACTGTTTTACTACTCTTTCAACCAGTTCATCGCCTCTACCGGGATGGTTGGCCAGCTCCTTCATTCTTTCAACAGCTTTATCCAGATGCATATAAATCCAGTCATTTGCACCATTGAGCCAGACCTCGTTGTAACCCTTGTCACCCCATGACGAGGCAGAAGGAACAGAAACCTGCAAATCCGGCTGTTTTTCAAGATAATGACGCGGGGTAGTGAACTCAAACATTTCCTGATCGTAGGCTACTTTTCTAAAGAGGAAATTCAGCCAGTCCGGCCCTTCAAACCACCAGTGTCCAAACAATTCTGCATCATATGGTGCAATAATCAATGGCTCGGATTTCATCGTATCAGCCAGCCATTCAACCTGACGTTCGCGGTTGAACATGAAGTTACCTGCATGAGAAGCTGCCTTTTCCATAGCTTGATTGTAATCGTAAGGTTCACGGTATTGCAGATCATGATTACCGGTAATTTTAAAGTACTTCATCCCGGTGTTCAGTCTGATACCATCCGGATGAATATAATTTTTTATCTGTTCCATAGGAAGATCGAAACCCACATCACGATAAAATTCGCGATAATCGTAATCTCCAGGATAACCTTCATCAGCACTCCAGACCTGCTTGGAAGACTCCTGATCTCTGGCAAACACAGCTACACCACTGGGGCAAACCACCGGGGCGTATATACCTTTATACGGTCTGGGGTTGGCATATTCAACACCGTGGGTATCCACCAGGAAATAACTCAGACCGGCTTCAGCCAGGTAGTTGTCAAGTTCAGGAAAATAACCGCATTCAGGCAACCAGATTCCCTTGGGTCTTCTGCCGAATAGTCTTTCGTGCTCACTGACAGCGGTATATATCTGCCCCCTGAGAGCCTCGGGATGATGCTGCATCAATGGTAAGAATCCATGCGTAGCACCGCAGGTAATAATTTCAAGATTGTCGGAATCCTGAATGGTGCGAAATGCTTTAATCAGATCACAGCCATATTTTTTGGCAAAGGTCTGCCTGATCATGACAAAGCGAGAGTGATACATCTTGGCCAGATTATTAAATTCGTACTGATGTTCTTTCTCGGTTCTGGCAACTTCCTTGTCGGCCAGCTCAATCAGGTTTTCAATGTGAGCCAGATATCTTTGTTGTAACATTTCATCTGCAAACATCGCAGCCAGAGAGGGAGAAATAGTCATGGTAACCTTAAACGGTACACCATCTCTGATAAGACCTTCATATACATGCAATAAAGGAATGTAGGTTTCCGTAATCGCCTCATACAGCCAGCGTTCTTCCATATGATCCTTGTGTTCCGGATGCCGGATGTAAGGCAGATGTGCATGAAGCACTAATGATAAATATCCTCTAGACATTTTTTTGCTCCTTCCCGCCTGACATTTCCGAGGAACCAAGGGTTCCACTAGACGAATCGGAAGACAAGTTCTTACTTAAATCCTGCTGTCCAGATGAAGCTTGATCTGAAGCGCCATTGACTCTTTCTTCAAAATGTTCCACCGGGGGTTCCCATTGAAGATTGACTTTGCCAATGGTTTTAGGTGGTTCAACAAAGCTGAATTTAACCGTTTCAAAGTGCTTATTGCTACTTGGTCGGTCAGCCGGAGTAGTTATTGGTCTGGCACTCATCAAGGTAACACGTTCACCATTTTTATGGTAAACTATCGACAGCTCGTATTTGTTATTCGAACGCAAGCCCTTGAAATAGTATGATTTCGTATGCGGTTCCACACCAAAGTGTCTCTCGTTTGCATCACAACTTAAAACCAGAATCGGACTTTTCGATGAATCTCCTGCTATTCTGTCCCATGTTTTTGTTGAGTAATCCCAAAACGCAAACAGCGTGTTAGGGTTAACGGGTAATAAAACCAGCTTGTCTTCATCATAGCTAAATGGCAACATTGCTAACCTCACCTTACTTGTTGTAGATCATTCTTCTCGATCGTTTATAGTGCTTTGGTTCCAAGCTTCACTGAAAAGCGAATGCGTTCTCCCTTTTTAAATACAGCTGGAAATACCAGCCACACACAGGAGGCCTGATAATTTCTCTCAAATCCGGACTCCGACTGGGACAGGGTTTCCAGCGGATGCCAAATCATTTTTATTTTTTCTCCAGCTTCAACAAAGGCATTAAATTGTCGATGTGGATCAGCCACACTAAATCTTTTAACGTTATCTCTCTCGCCACTTCCAAGCAGTTTGCACTGAATATTTTCTGTTCCGTCTAACACAAAGGGATTGTCAATTCCAAGTGCCGAAGGGGTGGAAACATTAATCTGGCTGAGGAAATTTCCGGAGAACTTATCACCTTCAATTAGTTCGACACTGTAATCCAGCAATATCTTTGATGAACCTTTTAAAAGCGTGTATTTCTTTTCTATGCCGAACCCGATTCCATCTGATACTGCACTTTTGCCGGTTAATGTGGCAACAACATCCTTTGAGCTCTCGGAAAATTCAACCTGATAGGCAAGACCGGAAAGGCCGAATTTATCTTCATATTCAAGGTTGCTCAATTCTTCCACACCAAGCTCAAAATCGTCATCAAGCAACACATCTCTAAAGCAGGTGCGTCGATGATCATCGTAAACCAGCAGTTTCTTTTGCTCTTCGGTCAAGGCACGGCTATCATGAATACTGCCAACATCCCCATCTGAACCATTATCTTTCACCACATGATAGGCTTCCGGTCTTCTGGCAATGGTGTTTATAATATTGGCATTGTAATCCAGCGCATCAAACTCTATCAGACTTCCACCATCGTGGGGTGCAACAAAAGTTGAAATCTTGCTGTTTCTGAGATTAACTTCTTCAAAGCCGTCCAGATCCAGATCATAAAGTTCAATAGCCAGCTCTCTTTTATCAACCTGCTTTTCTGCCTGAATCAGACATTCGTAAATGGCATCTCTTAGATGAGGCAAATATAATCCTCCAAAAACACCGTGCCAGTATGCACAGTTGCATTGTGCTTTAAAAAGATCAGTCTTGGCCCGATCTCTCAAAATTCCTTCAAGAGCCGACATGTGAATTTTTTTGCTAACCTCAACCATACGCTTGTGCATATGATTTGATTCAGGATATCTGGTAAAAAAGTTGCGAAAAAAACCACCGCGTAAAAACACTTCGGACTTTTCCTTCAACTCGTCCTTCAATCTTTTGTTCAAATCTTCCAGAGTTAAATTCGATTGGGGGCTAAGTGTCCACTGTCCCATTTCGAAATAGCTGGCAGTAGGCAGATAAACCAGACCCTCAGGCGGATTACTCTGCAAATACTCCATTGGTGTAGTAACTTCCAGCCAGTCGGACTGCTCGCCAATCAGATCAAAAAATCTCTTCAGCCACATTTCCTTGGTGTATAATAATTCATGCGTTCCGGGCCAGGAACCAAACTTCTCGCCGTCATCAATAAGCGTGCAGCAGGTTCTGTCGCCATTCTCAAATCGCTGTCGCAAATAATCGACAGTGGCTTCAGGGCTTTGAAACGGCACCGCATAACGTAAATTCTGATCAATAGGAAATACAGCACAGGAATTTCCCTCATCTTCCGTCAAGTAATATCCGCGCACCATTGCTGGCTCTATCCCGGCCTGAAGAAAATGAGAGTCGTCGGTAACTGTATAGGAAATGCCAGCGGCATCAAATGTTTTAGGTAAAGATGGCTCCCAAATTCTCTCGGTCAGCCAAGCACCCTTGGGACGCATACCCAAATTTTCTTCGGCATACAAATTCATTTTCAAAATCTGTTCCAGCCGATCCACCTCTGGAATAGTCATCAGAATCGGTTCGTAAAAACCGCTTCCCATTATTTCCATGCGACCCTCGGTAACAAGCTTTCTTAATTTGCCCAGATATTCAGGATGATTTTCCTCGATCCACTCCAACAGTGGCCCCGAATAATGTGCCGTTATTTTTATTTCGGGATAATCTTCCAGTGCATCGATAAAAGGCAAATAGCTTTTTTCATAGGCTTCTTCAATAACCCAGCCAAAATTGCCAACCGGTTGGTGACAATGAATACCAATCACAAATGAAAGTTTGTCCTTAGCCATATCGTTTCCTTTTTAATACATATTATAATTGCAAAAGGCCCATTTTAATCCAACAATAAAACCACCAGATCAAATGAACCAATTTTCTCCAACAAAACGATTGTCAGGGCAGTCAAATGTTATATGACCCTCTTCCGGAAGTTTTTCAATATCACGACCGGAGGAAACCAGAGTCACATTGAATCTGATCTTTTCTCCAGTTTTCCATTTTCCAAAACCAGCCCCCAACAAACCCAGCGGAAGTGCTACTTCCAGATACTCACCCATCGCAGCAACTATACCATTATCATTAACATTTTGCACAGTTTTTGTATCATTATCTGCCTGTTCCACATGGGCTACAAGATCTGCACCCGGTTGAATCCTGATATTCTTCTTCAAGGGTGATCTCAAACTTATCAAAATTTCCTTGTTCCGCAGCCTTCTTCTGTCCCCAAAAACGATGCCTTTAAGTCTCAAATACAAATATTCTTTGTCAAAACCATACCTTAGCTCCTCCATGAGAACTGTACTTTTCTGCATAGAGCCACCCGTTGCCAGACACTCGCCGGAAGACATCCATTCTGAGTAGGAAAGCGAGCGACCATTTATCTCTGGTGAAATAAACTCTGTCGGCAAGGTATAGCGAACCCTCGCTGCTCTATCGTCAACAGGTTCCATCAGGTAAGATGGAATATTCAGACCAATCAAGCGATAAATGTGCATCAGGCGTTTTCTGAAAAGCAGGTCAAACATGCTGTCATGATCAGATGAATGGCCCTCGCCAAACCACCAGAACCAATCGCTTCCTTCTGCTGCATACACTTCTTCCATCAACTCGGTTTTAGTTAGCTGATCCAGATTGCCATTTTGCAAGGCCTGTTCCACAGCTTTTCTTGCCTTATATAAAAACTCCCAGCCACGGTTTTTAACAGGATCTCCCACCCAGGTAGTAAAGTTGGCATCAATCCATGAGCCAGAGTGTAAATAGTCTAAATGCTTACCATTTTCGTCATTTGTAACCACATCTTCACAGGTGCATAGACTTATCAAAGGATCCCTTACCAGAGTACTGTATAACTCAGTAAGGAAAGGACGACCCTGCTCTTCATAAAATTCCCAGCAGTTTTCTCCATCCAGAATAACAGGCACAACAAAGTCACCAAATTCGGGTAAAGCAGCATGGATCGAATGCAAATGACCCACAAATTCTTTTACCGCCTCGCTGGCCTTATAGTTCTGATAAACAAAACCGATTTGATCCGAGAGGCTGTGATCCCTGAAGAAAATATTGACGCCTTTATGCTCGTACAAGCGAAACTTTTCGCTGGCTGTCAAGCGTTCTTTCTTAAGCGAAAGCCGCAGAACCTCTTCATCCGTGGCAATCCAGTTAACCCCGTTTTTTGCGAATAATTCCGCAGCCTTGGAAGACACAGAACCTTCAGCGGGCCAGAATCCGACCGGCTTTTTGCCGAAAATGCCCTGGTGATTTTCTATCGCTTTCAATAAATGCTGCTCGGCATCTTCAGCCAACGGGAAGCTGTTTTGGGGTAATTTCATTCCCGGACAGGCCACTAGAGCTGATTGTGGCTCTAAAAGCAAAGGCAAGATGGGATGATAGTAAGGTGTTGAACTTACTTCAATTTTTCCCTTTTCCACCAGCTTTTTATAGTATGCGGGAATCTCTGCCACCAGTTCCCTCTGCACATCCAACAGCCTGATTTTTTCCTCGTGAGTAAAGCCAGAGCCTTTGTTGAGCAGCTGATCCACAAATGGCCTGGAGCGCAAAGTGTGGCCACTCCAGGCGAGATGGTACCAGACCTGCAAATCACAGATTGTCTGATCCTCAGCCTGAAGAATCAATTTTGAGTCACCATCCGGGCCAAACCTGAAAAACAAATCCTTATAAGGCTTGTAGGGCTTGATCATCATGCCCACCTGACAGGAAAAAAAGTTCTCAACCACAAACATTTTTTCTTCGTCATTCAAGTCACTTACATGTTTTCTGCAAATAATCTCATGCTTATCCAGCTCTTCACCGCGACCAATGGACTCAAGTTGTTCCCAAAGTGACGGAACAAAATTAATCACAGCTTTGGCCCCTTGAACATCCTCAATGATTTTCGCCATATCATAGTAATCTTTGATGGCGTGCAATCGAACCCAGGGCATCAAGGAATTTCTTGATTCCGGGTCTAAATAGGAAGGCTGGTGCATATGCCAGAATAATATCGTGCGAAGTGGTGGTTTCATGTCTTTATCCTCTGTTAGCCCCATCTTCTTACAACACTGCCTATATGATTATCGGCCTGAAATCCTTGAAATACAAGGGAAAATGCAATTTTATTGGATGTAAGGTAAAATTTCAAGCATTTACGAGGTCATAGGGACATCTTTGAGGCATAGTGCCGAAAATTAGATCCTGCATTGAAAGCCACACTTTTAAAATTTTGCCACCGAATAATCTCTAAAAGCTCTATTGCTTCCAAATTCATTTAATTCCTGGCGGTAAAATTATCTGGATAATTTTACCTACGAATGCAATTTTTTACCTTGTACAAAAATTTGATATTTGGATATTATCTTCCAAAATCACCAACATCAATCTTTGCCCAGGGCATTTCGTCCAAGTTTT
>Ga0070728_10001884_pt1 | contig 28621 bp, 19 predicted proteins | sample tdDd471_FD_66723 | JGI IMG/M metagenome (GOLD analysis project Ga0070728, IMG submission 66723) | Marine sediment microbial communities from the Atlantic coast under amendment with organic carbon and nitrate - tdDd47.1 | ecosystem: Environmental > Aquatic > Marine > Coastal > Sediment | place...
TGCCGGTAATGTGGCACATGCTCTTTGGCGTATCCCACCACGGAACGCAGCCGCTTTGTTTGCAGCAGCCGCAGTTGATCCAAGGGCAGGCTCAGGGTTTCGGGACAGTGATCAACCCGGTCGTTGGGCTGAATCCCGCCCCGCTGCAACGAACGCCCAAAAGCCCCGGCATTGGCAAGCAGCCTCCGCACCGGCGGCGGGGACTGAAGCAGGGCGTCCCGGGCGCGGTCACGCAATTTCTCCCTGATGTCCCACAGACGAAGCTCAAAAGACACGGCAGTCCCTTATATCGGCTTAGTCAAACTCACGCACCACATAGCGGACCTTGCCCCCGGCGGTACGGGGAAGACGGTCCACCTTGTCCACGGAAATAGCCATGTCCGCCCCCACATAGGAGCGGGCATTGGCAATGATTTTTTCTTCAAGCTCGCGGTTGTAGTCCGCCGCAGGCACCAGACGGATCTTCAGACGGTCCGGCGCGGTCTGCACCAGCTGGCTTTCCCGCACGCCGTAATCAACCTTCAGCACAAAATCCAGACGGGTCAGCATCCGGCCATCGGGGGTGACAATGTAATCGTCCATGCGCCCCACAATACGGCTAAGGGTCATGCCCGTAAATCCGCAGGCGCAGGGCCCCACCGCCCGGGTGCCGATATCCCCGGTGGCGTAGCGGATAAAGGGCGCGTTCATGTTGGTAAGATCGGTAATGAAAATCTGCCCGGATTCCCCGGGGCCCACCGGCTGCATATTGTCGTCCAGCACTTCCACGATTTTGGAGCGGCTGAGCACATGGTAATTGCGGTGTTCGCACTGCACCGCGGTCATCCCCACCTCGGCGGTGCCGTAGGTTTGATGCACCGTGCAGTGGAACAGCCCTTCCATGTCGTCCTGCTCTTCGGGGCTCAGGCCCTCGGCGTCGGTGAAAATCCGCCGCAGTGTGGGGGCGGCGTCGCCGTTATCCAGGGCAAGACGGGTCAACAAGCGCCAGGCTCCGGCGTATCCGCTGCCAAAGGCGGCCCGGGCCTTGATCATGCCCCTCAGATAATGGGCATAGGTTTCGGGCCCCAGATTGTGCAGCGAAAACAGCCACTGCCGGTAGCGGTCGATATACACCCAAAAGGGCGGCTTGAGTTGATCCGGGGGAATAATCGTGGCCCCGGCGATACGGACTTTCACATCACTGAAGGGACAGCCCCAGTATGCCATCAGGCCGTGGTAGGCCGCGGTTTGCTCCCGCACGGCTTCCCGGCCAAGCTGATAGCGCAGCGGGGTTCCGGTGGAGCCGCTGGTACGGCCCTCCCACAGGGCATAGGAAGGAATCGCCGGGTTTACAAAGGCGTCGGGGTCGTCCCGCCGGGTAATGCGGTCCAAAACGGGCAGCTCCCGGATAGCCTCCGGGGTGTCATCTAAACTGTGGGGCAAATGGCTTTGATACCAGGGCACATGCCGTCGGGCGTGGGCCACCAGATCCGCCAGCCTGCGACTTTGATAGGCCTGCTGAATATCCTCCGGCTGTTGCAAATAATCGATGGTATGGTGCCGCACCAGGTCGTCGAAGTTGCCCCAGCGCCGGAAATAATCCCGGTACAGGGCCTCGGCATTGACCAGCGCCCGTTTCACCAGCCAGGGGGAACGGGCCAGCAGTTTGTTTTTATTCAGCCCCATGCGCCCTTCTCTGCTCTCACACTCCGCGGGTCAGAATTTCAAACCCACGGCATAATACATAAAGCCCCGCTGCTGCATCTTGGTGACGCTGTACAGGTTGCGCCCGTCAAAGACCACCGGCGATTTCAGCAGTGATTTCATGCGATTGAAGTCCGGTGTACGGAAGTCGTTCCACTCGGTGCTGATCACCAGAGCATCGGCATCCTTCAGGGCGTCGTAATAGTTATCCGTCAGGGTGATGCGGTCGCCGTAGGCCTCCCGGACATTGTTCATGGCTTCGGGATCATAGGCCTGTACCGTGGCCCCCCGCTCCAGCAGCAGATCAATCACCGCCAACGCCGGGGCTTCCCGGATGTCATCGGTCTGGGGTTTGAAGCTCAGGCCCCATATCGCAATGGTCCGGCCCGCAAGGTCGCCTTCAAAATGCCGGTCGATTTTATCGAAAAACCGCCGCCGCTGCCGCTGGTTGATGTTGTGCACCGCCCGGATCAGCTCCGGCTCGTAGCCCCTGCCGGAAGCCACGGCGTCCAACGCCTTGATATCCTTGGGGAAACAGGAGCCGCCAAAGCCGATGCCCGGCTTGAGGAACTGGAATCCGATGCGCTTGTCATAGCCGATGCCCTTGCGCACATGCTCCACATCCGCGCCGAAGACCTCGCATATATTGGCGATTTCGTTAATAAAACTCACCTTGGTGGCCAACAGGGAGTTGGCGGCGTACTTGGTGAGTTCGCTTGAAAAGATATCCATGAATATCAGGGGCTGCTCCGGGGTGACAAAAGGCGCATAAAGCTCTTCCATCACGGTTTTTACCCGGTCGTTGTCAATGCCAACCACCACGCGGTCGGGGTGCAGAAAATCGTTAACCGCGTTGCCTTCTTTTAAAAACTCGGGATTGGAGGCCACGGCGAATTCTTCGTCAGTGATGCCTTCAATGATTTCCCGGACTTTTTGGGTGGTGCCAATGGGCACCGTGCTTTTGGAGGCCACCACGGTAAAGCCCCGGATACCTTTGGCAATATCCTTGGCAGCTCCCCAGACCTGGTTCATGTCCGGGCTGCCGTCGGCAGAGGGCGGGGTTCCCACGGCAATAAACACCACATCGCTTTTGGCGATTGCGGTGGGGGTATCGGTGGTAAAGTGCAGGCGGCCTTTTTCAACGCCTTCGAGAATCAAAGGCTCAAGGTTGGGCTCGTAAAAGGGAACCTCACCCAACCGCAGCTTTTCGATTTTTGCTTCGTCAATATCGCAGCAATGCACCTCATTGCCCATGGAGGCAAGACACGCTCCGGTCACCAGTCCCACATAGCCGGTTCCAATAATTGAAATATTCATGATCATCCTTTCCTGTTGCGCCGTTGTTCACAACGCACCGCAAACCACACACTGCGCCCGAAGTTTCGGACGCAGAACCGCTGAGTATAACCATTAGTGGCGTCAGCCGGGAAAAATGGTGCCGGCCCCCTGCCGTTAATTACAGATGGCGAATCAGGTAGTCGATTTTCTCGCTGCGACCACCCTTCAGATAGGACGCCACCTGCTGTTCCATCTTTTTGCCCACCATGGGCACCGGAATGCTGATATTGATAATCTCCACCAGTTCACAGGTTTCGTCGCCAGTGGATTCGATTTTGGTGGTGCCGCTGACCTTTGCCTTGGAGGCCATGCTGCCTTCGGCTTCCCGGGTCCAGTCCATGGTTTTGTTGACCAGATCCCAACGGAAGGACATATGAGCCTTGATGTTGCCCAGGGGTTTGGGCAGGGGTTCTTCCAGATCAATGGTGATCAGGGCTTCGGCATCGCTTTGCTCAACGATTTTAACCACGGGGTTCAACCCCTTTTGCACCTTTGTCCATTCGGCCAGAAAGGCGGTGTCCAGCATTTTTGCCAGCACGGCATCGGCGGCGGCGGGGATTCTGTCTCTGAATTCGAAATTCTGGGCCATGTGAAAAACCTCCGTGGGGTCCACCGGCAACTCTTTCCGCCCAATGGGAAACAATTGCAGGTGAAGTGTAATCCTCTGTAAAACTATATACGAGGCCCCGGCGGTGTTTCAACTTTTTTCTGAACATTGGCCATCTTTTCCCCACCGTATCGCCCGGTGGGCCAAAATACGAAAAAACACCTATAACCTTTTGCAAATACAGGCATTATATATATTTCATACATCACCCGGGGTTTACCATTGACTGTTTGGGCGTATTTTGTTATCCCATGTCCAGAGGCGATGGTGTATGGTTGTCTGGTTCCGCTCTGGAAACCTCTCTTAACGAAATTCTTCGTACAGCAAAACAGGTACCGATGGAAAAACACGATTACGAACAGCTGGTGCAAACGCTGGGTGAAAGCTATCCTGACAAGTTCGTGTCCGAATCCCGGATATTTTCCACCATTCACCGGGGGGAAAAGCTCTTTATCGGCACCGGCTGCGGAGAGCCCCAATACCTTATAAAAGCATTGACGGATTATGTGGAATCCCATCCCAAGGCCTTTTTCGACACTGAAGTGTTTCAGGTGTGGAACCTTGGCGTGGCTCCCTACACGGACAAACGCTACAAGTCCAACTTCCGTCAGAATTCCTTTTTTATCAGCAACTCCAGCCGGGACGCTGTCAATGAAGGCCTTGCGGACTACACCCCGGTGTTTTTGTCCAAGGTGCCGGATTTGTTCCGGCGGCGGCTGGTTGATATCGACGTGGCCCTGATCCAGACCTCACTGCCCGACGCCCACGGTTTTTTAAGCCTGGGCATCAGCGTTGACATTGTCAAAGCCGCAGTGGAGGCCGCCAAACGGGTCATTGTGCAGATCAATCCGCAAATGCCCCGGGTTCACGGCGAGGGATTCATTCACATGTCCGATGTGGACTTCGCCATTTTTAAGGACGAACCCCTGCTTGAGTTCGCCCCGGAAGCGGAAACCGAAGTGGCCCAGAACATCGGCAATTATGTGGCCCGGCTGGTGGAAGACGGCGACACCATACAGGTGGGATACGGCAGTATTCCCAACGCCATCATGGCCAACCTCAAAGGCAAAAAAGATATCGGCATCCACACCGAGCTTATCAGCGACGGACTGGTGGAGCTTATCAAAGCCGGGGTTATCACCAATACCTGCAAAAGCATTGACCGGGGCAAATCCGTGGCCTCCTTTTGCATGGGCAAACGGGAAACCTACGAATTTCTCCGGGACAACCCCTCTTTTGAATTCCGGACCATCGAATATACCAACAATCCCCTGACCATTGCACAGCATACCCGGATGACCGCCATCAACAGCGCGTTGGAAATCGACCTGACGGGTCAGGCCACAGCGGAAAACATTGGTCAGCATTTTTACAGCGGCATCGGCGGTCAGGCGGACTTTATGCGGGGCGCACGGCTGGCGGCGGGCGGAAAATCCATTCTGGCGATTCCCTCCACCTCCAGCGATCACAAACACAGCCGCATCAGGCCCTCCCTTGCCGAAGGCGCGGGCGCGTCCATCATTCGCGGCGACGTGCACTATGTGGTGACGGAATACGGCATCGCCTATCTGCATGGCAAAAACATCCGCGAGCGGGCCATGGCACTCATTTCCATCGCCCATCCCAAGTTCCGGCCCCAGCTTATTAAAGAAGCAAAAAAGCGTAACCTGATTTATGCGGATCAGGCCTTTATTGCGGGCAAGCGTGGCGAATACCCCGAAGAGCTGGAAGCCTACCGCACCACCCGGACAGAAATGGAGCTGCTGTTCAGGCCGGTGCGCATCACCGATGAGCCCCTGGTCAAAGACCTGTTCTACTCCCTGTCCGACGAAAGCCTGTACAAGCGCTTTATCAGCGCCCGTAAAGACATGCCCCACGAGCGGTTGCAGGATTTTGTGGTTATTGATTTTACCAGGGAAATGCTCATCGTGGCCACGGAAGTCTCCGAAAACGCGGAACTGGAAAAAATCGTGGCACTGGGGCAGTACGGCATTGACGAGGCGACCCATACCGCAGAGGTGGCCTTTGTGACCCGTGACAATTATCAGAACCAGGGCATCGGCACCGAGTTGCTCTCCTATCTGACCGTGCTGGCAAAACGGCAGGGTCTTTTGGGATTTACCGCCGAGGTCCTGATGAACAATAAACCCATGCTTCATCTTTTCGAGAAGATGGGCTTTGATATCCAGAAACGAAGCGGTTTCGGTGGAGATCAAGTTTACGAACTGAAAATGTCATTTAGAGGTACGACATGACACAGCAAAAACCGAGTATTTCACTTCTTTTCGAACCCAAAACCGTCGCTGTCATCGGTGCCAGCGCAACCCCCGGCAAAATCGGGTACCAGGTTGTCAAGAACATCCAGGACGGCGGCTACGAGGGAACGATTGTACCCATCAACCCCAAGGGCGGAGAAGTCCTTGGACTGGAATCCTACAAGTCTCTTGAGGATTTCCCCGGTGACATCGATCTTGCCACCATGGTTATCCCGGCCAAATTCGTGCTGGATTCCGTAAAAGCCTGCGCCAAAAAAGGCGTAAAATTCCTGTCCATCATTACCTCCGGTTTTTCCGAGGTCGGCAATGTGGAAGAGGAACTTGAGATCGTGCGCATCGCCCATGAAAACGGCATGCGGATTCTCGGTCCCAACATCTTTGGCCTGTACTCCGGCGGCGTCAGCCTGAACGCCACCTTCGGTCCTTCGGACATCAACAAGGGCGGCGTGTCCATCATCACCCAAAGCGGTGCCCTTGGTATTGCCATGATCGGCAAAACCAAGGTGGAAAACATTGGTCTGTCCTCCATTATTTCCGTGGGCAACAAATGCGACATCGACGAAGCCGACCTGCTGGAATACCTCATCGATGATGATGAAACCAAGGTCATTCTGATGTACATCGAAGGCATCAAAAACGGCGAGCGTCTGGTGCCGGTGCTGAAACGCGCCACCACCAAGAAACCCGTTGTGGCCATCAAGTCCGGTCGCTCCAAACGCGGCGCCATGGCAGCCGCCAGCCATACCGGTTCTTTGGCAGGCGCCGACGAAGTCTTTGACTTTGTTATGAAACAGTGTGGCGTCCACCGTGCAGAAAACCTGCAGGAAGCCATGAACTGGTGCAAGTACCTGTCCGAAGTGCCCATGCCCAAGGGCGAAAACGTCGTCATCGTCACCAACGGCGGCGGTGTTGGCGTCCTGTGCGCCGATGCCTGCGAAAAGCATGACGTGACCCTGTACGACGATCAGGCTGCTCTGAAGGAAGCCTTCAGCGGTTCGGTGCCCAGCTTCGGCTCCACCAAAAACCCGGTGGACATCACCGGTGGCGCATCCATGGACGATTACATGGCCGCCATTGAAGCCGCCTATGCCAACGATGATATTCATTCCATCATCGTGCTGGGCTGCGAAACCGCGGTGCTGACCGGTGGCACCCTGACGGAATACATCGGCAAAATCTTTGAGCGCCACGGCTACGAAAAACCCATTGTCTACTCCTTTGTGGGCGGCAGCGAGTTTGAAGACAGCGCCGGTGTGCTGCGGGACCAGGGCGTGCCCATGTTCCCGGAACTCTACGACGCCGTGAGCTGCATGGGCGTGCTGTACGCGGATTACCGCCGCCGCGGCATGGGCGAAGAAGCCATTGCCGAACCCGAGCGCAAGCCCGTGGACGCCGAACGCATCAACGAAATCGCCACCGCCGTGAAGGCCGATGGCCGCAGCTTCCTGTTGGCCAATGAAGGCCTGGAAGTCATGAAGGCCGCCAAGATTCCCATGCCCGTCAGCCTGATTTCCCATACCATGGATCAGGCAGTGGCCTATGCGGAAAAGATCGGCTACCCCGTTGTCATGAAGGTCGTGTCCAACGAAATCGTCCATAAATCCGATGCCGGTGGTGTTGCCCTGAACCTTGAAAACGCCGACGAAGTCATTGATGCCTATCAGGCCATCATGCACAACTGCCGCAACTACAACCCCGACGCCAAAATCACTGGCATCGAAGTTGTTGAAATGGTTAAAAAAGGCACCGAAACAATCATCGGCGCCCGCATCGACCCGGGCTTTGGCCGCACCATCATGTTCGGTCTTGGCGGCATTTACGTTGAAGTCATGAAAGATGTGGCTTTCCGCTCCTGGCCGGTTGACAACCACGAAGCATTGGCCATGATAAAAGATATCAAGTCCTATCCGCTTCTGCTGGGCGTACGCGGCGAAGAACAGCGGGACATCGACGGTGTTGTCGACGTGCTGCTGAAGGTAGGCGCGATCCTTGAAAGCTGTGACCTGATTACCGACATCGAAATCAACCCCCTGGTTGCATACGAACAGGGTGAAGGCGTCAAAGCTGTCGACGTCCGCATCCTGCTGAAAAAAGACTAAATTGTCTTACGGAGGTATCACATGAACACGATTATCGTCGCATCGGCACGGCCCGGCGCAGGAAAAACCAGCGTTGTACTGGGTCTGACCAAGGCCGCAGGCAAAAGCTTTGGGTATATCAAACCTTTCGGCGACCGGCTGATGTATAAAAAGAAACGTCTGTGGGACTACGACGCCGCCGTGGCGGTGAACATTCTGGGTCTCGAAGACAATCCTGAAGACATCACCATCGGTTTTGAGCACGAAAAGCTCCGCTACATGTACGACGAAGAATCCACCAAGGCCAAACTGCTGGACATGGCGGAAAAAGTCGGCGGTGGCAAAGACGTGCTGCTGGTGGAAGCCGGACAGGATCTCTGCTACGGCGCATCGGTACGCCTGGACGCCATCAGCATGAGCAAGTCCATGGACGCCGGTCTGCTGGTGGTTGTCAGCGGCAACGCCGAAACCGTGATCGACGACATCACCACGGTCAAACGCTATGTTGACGCACAGGGCGTCAAACTGCTGGGCGTGGTTATCAACAAAATCAAGGATGTCGAAGACTTCAAAACCGTGTACATGGACAGCATCGACGCCATCGGCGTGCCGGTGCTGGGCATTCTGCCCTACACAGAAGCCATGACCACCCGTAGCCTGCGGCATCTGTCCGAGGCGCTCTTTGCCAAGGTTATCGCCGGTGAAGATCAGCTGGACAACAAGGTGCAGGCAGTGCTGGTTGGCGCCATGAGCGTGAATGAAGCCCTGAAAAGCGAACTGCTGAAACAGGAAAACACCCTTATCATCACCAGCGGTGACCGCAGCGACATGATTCTGGCCTCCCTGGAAGCCAAAGTCGCAGGCATCGTGCTGAGCAACAACATTTTGCCCCCGGCCAACATCGTGTCCCGGGCCAGCCAGCTGGGCATCCCCCTGCTGATGGTTCAGAACGACACCTTCCAGGTGGCAAAAATGATCGACGACATGGAACCTCTCATCACCCGTGAAGACACCGACAAGATCGACCTTATGGGCGGTCTGGTAAAAGACAGCATGAATATGGACATCCTCTAAGCAGGACATCCACACACACACAAACGCCCCGGTCCTTTGGGATCGGGGCGTTTTTTATTGCACAGAATTTTTGGGGCTATTTCTTAAAACGGTTGCGTTCGCCACTGGGGCCTTTGGGTTTTGGTGCCGCCGGTTTTTTGTCCGCCATTATATCGGATTTACTTTTGCGGGGACGGTCGCCGCTTTTGGCTTCCGGTTTTCCGCCGCGATGCTCGTTGCGGCCTTTGGAACGCCGGGGATCATCCCGCCGGGGCCGGGGCTTTGGCGCGTCTTCAATGCTCCGCTGACCGATACCCAGATAATTCCGGGGCAGCCCCAGCTCCTCCATGGCCTCTTCGATCATGGGACGGCTTTGGGGCAGGTGCCACAAAATCAGCGCCTTTTGCATATTCTTGCGCCGGTTGTCCTGCTCCACAAAAACCTCATCGCCAGTGGCAGGGTCTATACCCGTGGCGTACATCACCGTGGAGGCGGTGCCGGGAGTGGGGGTAAATATCTGACACTGTTCCGCCTTGATGTTGTGGCTTGCCAGGTACTTTGCCATCTCCGCCATGTCCCGCAAAGTTGTGCCGGGATGGGCCGCCATCAAATAGGGCACCACAAACTGCTGGCGTCCGGTGTCACTGCTGAGACGCCGGTGCAGGCTCACAAAGCGGGGATAGTGATTATCGCCGGGCTTGCGCATGAGTTTCAGCACCTTGTCGCTGGTATGTTCCGGGGCCACCTTCATATTGCCGCTGGTGTGGCTGAAGGCCAGGGCCCTCACCAGGGCTTCGGAATCCATCACAAGATCGGTGCGGATACCCGAGGATACATGCACGTTGCGCACGCCGGGCACGGTTTCAACCCGGCGCAGAAGTTTCAAATAAGCGGTCTGACTTGCATTGAGATGCGGACAGCGTTTCGGCCACAAACAGGAGGGCCGGTCGCAGGGTTCATCCTTGCTGCAGGAAAGTCCGTACATGTTGGCGGTGGGACCGCCCACATCGGAAATGGTGCCGTGGAAATTGGGATGCTGCACAATGGACCGCACCTCGCGCAGGATGGAGTCCGCACTGCGGCTTACAATGGTCTTGCCCTGATGCGCGCCAATGGCGCAAAAGGCGCAGCCGCCAAAACAGCCCCGGTGACTGGTGACGGAATTCCACACCATGCGGTGTGCGGGAATATCCACAATCCCGTACATGGGATGAATATCCCGGGTGAAATCAAGGTCATAGACCGCATCAAGCTCGTTGGGGGTCATGGGCGTTGGGGGTGCATTGGCAATAACCCGCATACCTCCGGCCTTTTGCCACATCCGGGCGTTGCGATTGCCTTCCTGCAGACGCCAGGACTCCACATGAGCGGCGGAATCTGCGGCGACTGTATCGGCGTCCGGCAGTTCAATACCGTCTTCGGGCAGCTCTGCGCTGGCGGGCTGGCGATACACCATGCCGGGAATGTCCTTTAACAGGTTTACCAGCACTGCGCCGGGAAAGGCACGGCCTTCGTCTCTGGCTTCGGCAAAGTCGGCGTCTTCGTGATACGCGGTATCCAGCCGCTGCATGATCTGCAGCAGAGGCACCTCGCCGGGACCGTAGACCATAACGTCGGCACCGCAGTCCATGAGCACCGGCCGCCGCACCTTGTTGCTCCAGAAATCGTAGTGGGCAAAACGCCGCAGGCTGGCTTCAATGCCACCGGCAATGATAAAGGTGCGCTTGCCCCAGGCCTGCCGGATCAGGTTGCCGTAGACCGTCAGAGCCCGGTCCGGCCGTCCGCCGCCCACGCCGCCGGGGGCATAGGGATCGTCAGAGCGCAGCCGTCCGGTGGCGGTGTAATTGGCCACCATGGAATCCAGGGCGCCTGCGGTAATGCCGAAGCACAGCCGGGGCAGTCCGAATTCCTTAACGCTTTCGGGATTCTTTGGGTTGGGGCGACTCAGCAGGCAAACCTTGTAACCCTGTGCCTCCAGCACACGGCCCAGCAGATTGGCGGGAAAGGACGGCACATCAACGTTGGCGTCGCCGGTAATCAGCACGATATCCGGGCGGTCCCAGCCGCGTTTGAGCATGTCATCACGGGTTGTGGGCAAATGGCGAAGGGGCATGGGGATCTCCGATGTTCAAAGGTTGCGGCTCTGTCATAGCACAAACCGCTTCGGTACTCAACCACCCCATGCAGAGTTGTTAAAATCAGTTGCGCCGCCGCCGGATAACTATCACCGATACGATCAAGGCGGAGAGGATGGCAAGGATGCCAGCAATGTAAAGCCACGGCATATATGGATACCCCGCAGACTCCGGGGTAGGCTCAGGCTCCGATACCTTCGGGGCGTCCTTTGTTTGAGGCACAGTACCTTTATCTTTTGTTAACTGCTCTGACTCCTTTGTTCTTTTGATGTGTTCCTGCCTCCATTTGCGTATTTTTTTCCCTAATGGCAGCCCATCTTCTCCCATAAGTGGCCGAAAATATTCTTCCCATTCCTTCATGGTTTTACTGTGTATCTTCTCAATTTGTTCATTCCACCCGGGTTTGGGATAGGGCCCGTGTTTTTTCAGAAGTTCCGGAGCCTGCTTTCTTAAATGCTCATGGCTCCGCCGCAAAGGTTTCAGTCCCTCCTTTGCCCAATTCTCCCATAAATCAAAGAATATCCCGAGGATCTCCTGAGAATCATTGGAACTTAGAACCATATCCTTTAACTCCATGTAATGTTTAAATGCCACTCGATGTACTTTTTCAACATCGGAATTATTCAAACGGTTGGCTAAATGTATAGTTAATTTTTTCAGTAATTTTATCCGAGTATCATGTGCCCCCTGCCACTCACTCTCCGGTCGTTGTACACATTCAAAGAATGCTGTAAAATCAGGTAAATAATGGGGACTTCGACCAAAAGGGGCACCGTCATAGTAATGCAGCAATTCGTCACAGATTCCCTGTCGGGCTCGCTCCTCTATGATAACCCGAACCATCGCTTGCATCTTGCTCATCTCATGAATTCTTTGTAGTAAGTGATTGAATAGCCCTTGATCCTGGTATGCGGTTTCTTGAAAATACATTTGTAAGGCCAAATAATCGTCTACGGTCTTTATCATGTCAGTCTTAAACATCATCTCATGTAGAGGTATAGACCTTGGAACCTTTATTGTCTGCCATGCCATATCAATATCATAATATTTTATCCTCAAAGGCATGATCCACTCATGGAAGCGGTATAGATCATGGGCGGGGTGAACAATGTCGTTGGATGCGGATTTTGCCGTATCACTTTTTCCTGCATCAGCCCACACCGGCGATGCAATCGCCATCGTCAGCACAACAAGGCATATCATACGCAGGGATGAGGTCATCATTCCCCCCGCCGCCGGATCACTATCACCGATACTATCAAGACGGACAGAAGGGCAAGGATGCCCAGTATCCACGGAAGGTATGGATTGCCTGAAGGCTGATCTAGAATCGGCTCAGGCTCTGATACCTTGGGGGTTTTCTGTTTCTTCGTCTTTGGGACTAGGGACTCTTTGGCATTATCAGGGTTACTCACTTTGGTAGAATCAAACTTTCGACGCACAGCATTCTTAAATGCTTTTTCTTTCCAATGCAGTCCATCATCTCCCATGCCTGCCCTGAAATGCTCGTCCCACTCCTTCATTGTTTTACTGCGGATTTTTGCAATCTGTTCAGTCCAACCGGGTTTGGGATATGGGCCATACTGCTTTAAAAGCTCCGGTGCCTTTTTCCTAAAATGCTCATGGCTCCGCCGCATGGGCTTCAGCCCTTCCTTTGCCCTGTTCTTCCAAAGGTCAAAAAATATCCCGGCGATCTCTGGTGAATCACTGGAATTGGTGATCATATTCCTTAGCTTACTTCGGTTACTGTATTCCAAGTGATATTTCTTTATAATACTAGGATTGCCTAAATGAGCTATCAACCGCAGAGTAACTTTCTTTAGGAATTTTATTCTGGTGTCCTGCGGTCCCTGCCACATATGATCTGGACGATTTATACATTCACTGAAAGCTGTGAAGTCTGGCGTATAGTGATGACTGAACGCCCCCACATCATAATAGTACAAAAGTTCATCGCAAAAACCTTGCCGGGCTCTCTCCTCTATCATAACCCTCACCATCGCCTGCATTTTACTCATCCCAAATATATCTAGTAACAAATCTTCAAAAAAGCCCTGATCAACAAACTTTGTCTCTTCAAAATATATTGCAATGGCAAGATAATCGTCCACGGTCTTTATCATGTCAGTACTAAATTTCATTTGCTTCATGGGCACGGGCATGGGGTTTTTATACTTACACCAAGACATATGCATGTCATAGTATTTTATTCTCAATGGCATGGCCCATTCATGAAAGCGGTATAGATCATGGGAAGGGTGAACTATTCCCTTGGCTGTGTTTTTTGCTGTATCACTTTTTCCTGCATCAGCCCACACCGTAGATGCAATGGTCATCGCCATCACAATAAGGCATATCATACGCAGGGATGTGGTCATGATTGCCCCCGCCGCCGGATAACCAAAACAGAGACTATAAGGGCAGAAAGAAGCGCGATAATGGTAACCACCGGCACATACGGTTTTTCCGCAGACTCCAGGGTCGGCTCAGGCTCTGATACCTTGGGTATTACTTTCCTCTCTACAGGTTCCTCAGAAACCGTCACAGGAGCTTTATAAAAACTATCAATCATTTCATCAACATGAACACTGTCTTCGCCATCAAATTCTTCAACCCGTCTAACTAATTCCTCATAATCATCTTTATCTGACCACTTAGCATCATCGTTGGGTTTACGAGGTGAAGCATTTATTTTCTTGAAACTCATTCCTTCTGGCAGTTTCCATTCCCATTTAAATGCCAATAATCGTTCAGGCACAAACTCTCCGCCACAGCAGTTCTCCATACTGCATGCTTCTATTATTTCCTTTCTGCCGGGATACATACGCTTAGTTGTCTCAACAGCAGATTCAATCCATGAGGGACAGGGACCATCTATGGTGTAAAATGCATACACCTCAAATCTCTCACTTACATAGCTCCCTTGATGTCTCCCAAACTTAATTGGAGGAACAAAGTCAACTCTATCAACAATTTCCCCTTGCTCATCTATTGCAATGAATTTTAAGCTATTCGATGGTTTTGTTCTAGTTTCCTTTATCGGCAACGAGAATAGGGCAATAAATAGATTTTTCTCTTTTGCTCCTTCAACCACCTTCAACACTTTCCACCTCATGGGAGCTTCACTTCCCCCGAGCCATTTGGCAGATCCTTCAGGCAATTCAATCGCTTTACCATTGTAAAATATTGTTGCGGTATCACTCCCCCGTTTGGTTTGGTAGATCCATGCATGCGGTGCAACCAATCTGGCATTCACTTTAGGCATGATGTCATAGCGTTCTTTATCCGCTATTTCATTCCCATCATAGTCAAAGGAATACAATTCTCTTTGCGAAAAGCACCGAAAATGATCTTCAAGAAATTCAATATTATCCCGATGACATTTTTGAGCAATCCTTCTTGAGTGCAATCTTCTTACTATATCAAGGTTATCGTTTAAAAATGCCAAATCGAATATTTTAGTCCTTCCAATTGCCCCCATGTTTCTTTGCAGAAGAATTTCATTATGATATGGATTGAAGCCATAGACTTTTATCCCCCTAGTACGAAAGCATTGACTATCCTGACACCCTGTATCAATAACATTCCTTTCCCCAATATACCTGACCGTAATGATTTGATCATCCACTGAGTCATAACTGAATAAGATACCGTTTGCGACAATGCCACCATTAGGAAAATCCAGAGTATTGTCATATCTGCTGTAGCAAAATTGGCAGGAAGAGTCGCATAGTGGCACCTGGTAGTTGGAAAATGGCTTATCCGAATCTGACTTCGGAGCCATTTCAATACTGAAAACAGGTGCGGGGCCCTCAAATTTTGCCCACACCGGCGATGCAATCGACATCACCAGCACAACAAGGCATATCATACGCAGGGATGAGGTCATGGTTGACATCCTGTATTCCATTTATTCTCGTCAAGGCACATTTCGTTGACGCAGGCATGATGCGGCGTTTGGCCCTGCTCTCCTTCACTGGTGTGTGTTATTGAAAATTACTATTGTCATGCCGCGCTGTCAAGACGGCCCCTCCCGGGAGCCCCCGCCCCGGCGGATTAATCCCTAGCATTTTTGTGGAGATTATAGTACAATGACAACGTTACACCCAAAGGCGGATTGCCGTTCTTTGCCGCCCTTTTTATATAACCCTCTTGTTTAACTTGCATTTTTTTAAAATATGTGCAATGAAGCGTCACAACTGTTTTACCCCTTTTGCCGGAAGTGCATCATGACAACTGAATCGACCCCCCGCAGTAACGAACACATCAGAAACATTGCCATCATCGCCCACGTTGACCACGGAAAAACCACCCTGGTGGACCGCATGCTGGAACAGTCCGGCAGCCTCAAGCGCAGCGAAGCGGGCATTGACCGCGCCATGGACTCCAACAGTCTGGAGCGGGAGCGGGGCATCACCATTTTGTCCAAATGCACGGCCATGCAATACGAAGACCTGCAGATCAACGTGGTGGACACCCCGGGCCACGCCGATTTCGGCGGCGAGGTTGAGCGTGTCATGCGTATGGTGGACTCGGTGCTGCTGTTGGTGGACGCCTTTGAAGGCCCCATGCCCCAGACCCGTTTCGTGCTGCAAAAAGCCCTTGCCCGCGGCCTGAAACCCATTGTGGTTGTCAATAAAATCGACCGCGACGGCGCTGATCCCGAAGGCTCTGTGGACGAAGTGTTCGACCTCTTCGTGTCCCTGGACGCCAACGAAGAACAGCTTGACTTCCCCATTGTCTACGCCTCGGCCAAAAGCGGCTTTGCCATTAAAGAACTGGGAGACGAGGAAAAAGATCTGACGCCCCTGTTTGAAGTGATACGCGACGAGGTCAGCCCCCCGATCATCGACGAAAGCCTTGCCCCGGCCATGCAGGTGGCAACCTTTAACCACGACGATTTTCTTGGTCCTTTGGCCACCGGCCGTGTATCCAGCGGCAGCTTTAAGGTTGGTGAAATGACCCTGCTGGTCCACCGTGACGGCAGCAAAGAGCAGTTCCGCATCACCCGGATTTTCGGTTTCCGGGGCCTGAACCGCTTTGACCTCAACGAGGCCACCGCCGGTGATATCGTTACCATTGCGGGTATGAGCAGCCTCAATGTGGGTGAAACCATTACCCATATCGATAACCCCCGGGTACTGCCCCTGATGAAGATCGACGCCCCCACGGTGCGCATGGCCTTCCGGGCCAACAACGGACCGTTTTTGGGAGAAGAAGGCAAGTACGTCACCAGCCAGAACCTCAAAGAGCGTCTGGAGCGTGAAGTACGCACCAACGTGTCGTTGCAGGTTGCGCCCACGGATTCCGCGGACACCTTTTTGGTCAGCGGTCGCGGCGAGCTGCACCTGGCGGTGCTTATCGAAACCATGCGCCGTGAGGGCTTCGAGCTGATGGTTTCCCGGCCCGAAGTGGTGCTTAAGGAAGACGAAAACGGCGCAAAACTGGAGCCCTACGAAGAAGTCACCGCCGATGTCAGCAGCGAAGAAGGCCACTCCGGCATTGTTATCGATGCGTTGAACAAGCGCGGCGGTCGCATGACCGGCATGCGGGAAATGCGTGGCGGACGCACCCGGCTGGACTTCATTGTTCCCACCCGTGGACTCATTGGCTATCGTTCCCAGTTTATGACCGACACCCGGGGCATGGGCATTTTAAGCCATGTCTTTTACGAATACGGTCCCTCCATGGGCCCCATGAAGACCCGCAGCAGCGGCTCTCTGGTTGCTCAGGAAACCTGCACCACCGCCAACTTCGCCCTGTGGAAACTTCAGGATCGCGGTCTGTTCTTTGTGCCGCCGGGACAGCGGGTCTACGCCGGTCAGGTGGTTGGCGAGCGTAACCGCAGTCAGGATATCGTGCTGAACGTGGGCAAAAACAAAAAGCTCACCAACATGCGCGCCTCGGCAGCGGATGAAAAGAATTTCATCAAGCCCCACAAGATTCTCACCATTGAATCCGCCATTGAATACATCAACGATAACGAGTATGTGGAGTTTACGCCCAAAAGCATCCGCATCCGCAAGCGTATCCTGAGCCACATCGACCGCAAGCGGGACGAACGCCACGAAGCATAATTCCGGGGCGCCGCCGGGCCGCCGGTCGTATTTCATCTTTCGCATAAAGAAAAACCGCGACACAATGTGCCGCGGTTTGCAAGACAAAGGGGACGCCCGCCGTCTCCACCACCATCACCGGTTACCTGCCGCCTGCGGGAATCATCCCACCCCTGTCCGCTAACTGGTCTTTTTCGGGGCTGCCCGCCGGGGCTTGGCTTTGGCCTTGGCCTTGGCCTTGGGCTTGACTTCTGCCTTCAGTTCCCGCACCCGGCGTTCCAGGCTGCGGATTTTTTTATGCAGTTCATCCACCTCATCCCGGGTGGCAATGTTCAGCACGTCGTAGATCTTGCTGTAATCCACGCCCATTTTTTCCTGCAGGTTTTCCTGCACCGTGGCAAGACGATCCAGAATATCGCGGCTGCGGGCCTTTTCGGTCCACTTTTTGCCTTCTTCCACAAAATGATCAATGCGGGATTCGATGCGGTCCCAGCTGTCTTCGATGTTGCGGCGTATGTCTTTCAGATCCGGAGTTCCGACCATGGTATACCTCCATGTTTCGTTTATACTGCGTTATGGCTTTCACATTTGACGCCCTGCGTCACGCTAAGCATAAACTAACGCATTGCGGCATAATGTCAAGTGCTTGCGTCAAAATAATATGCAGAAGGTATTACAACTATCTCTTGCGGGGTTTCTTTGCTGCGCCGCCGCCCTTGGCACCACTGGCTTTGCCGGGTTTACGTCCGGTTGAACCGGCGCGGGAAGATCCACTGCGGGAGCTTTTCTTTTCGCCGCTTTTACGGGTCGGCTTGCCGCTTTTTGCCGGTTTTTCGTCGCGGTCACTGCGTTTGGGCTTTTCATCGGCGCTTTTGCGACCGGATTTGCCCCGGGGAGGATCATCCATGCCACGGCGATCCTGGCGTTTGTTTTTTTCGCCGGAGCTTTTTCTGCCGGGCTTGCCCCGGGCGTCATCCCTGCCCCGGCGCTCGCCGCGCTGTGGTTTTTCATCGGCACTTTTATCGGCACCTCTACCCACCGGCTTGCCCCGACGGTCCGTTTTGCCGCCCCGAGCCGGAGCGCCACGGCCTCTGCGCACCGGCAGAGCGATTTCGTCACCGTCTTCAGCATCGGGATAAAAGCGGGGTTCCGGTTTTTGACCGCGACCGCGACCGGGATCTTTTGGTCCCCGTTTGGCTTTGGGGCTGCGACCCCGTGGGGCCCGGGATTTTTCCGGCAGGGCTTTGGGAATCGACACCTGCCGTTTGATTTTGGGCAGCGCCACTTCGCCGTCGCTAACCATTTCCATCAGGCGATGCACTTCTTTTTCCGTTAAAAACCGCCACTCACCCTGGGGCAGATTACCCACATGGATATCCCCGATATGGGTACGGTAAATCCGGTTGGTGCGGTAACGGATGGCGGTCATCATGCGCTTGATCTGGTTCTGGCGGCCTTCCCACAGGGTAATTTTGATCCAGGCGTTCTCGCCGTGGGTGATTTCCACCACATCGACTTCGCAGGGTTTGGTGCGACGACCATCATCCAGCCGCACGCCGCGCCGCAGCGCTTCGAGAGCTTTGTTGTCCGGCACACCGTTGACCTTCACCAGATAGGTTTTGGGCACATGATAGCGGGGATGGGTCATGGCATGGACAAAATCGCCGTCATTGGTAAAGAGCAGCGCTCCCTCGGCGTCCCAGTCCAGACGCCCCACATAGGCCAGATGCGGCGGCAGATTTTTGAGGAATTTGTACACCGTCGGGCGGCCCCGGGGATCGGTGCGGGTGGTCATGCTCAGGGGAGGTTTGTGCAACAGCACATAGATTTTTTCCTCTTCCAGACTCACCGGCTGGTTGTCCACCCGGACTTCGTCCCGGTCCGGGTCCACGGTGACGCCCATCTCCCGGACAACTTTTCCGTTGACCCGCACCCGGCCGGCTTCGATCAGTTTTTCCGCCTCACGGCGGCTGGCCAACGCGGCCTGAGCAATAAAGCGCTGTACGCGCATGGTCTTTTTCATGGCTTCTGCCATCCTGTCCTAGTCGGTGGGTTCAGTGGGATCAATGCTACCGGCGGCATAACTGTCCGCAGGCGCCTGTTTGGCGGCCTTTGTTTTGACACCCTTGCTAATAAGGGTTTCAAGCCGCTGCCGGGAGGCATCGGTAAGCTCGGCGTATTGCCGCAAGGGCGGCAGATCCCGGATGCTTTTCAGGTTGAAGAAGTCAAGGAAGCCCGCGGATGTTCCGTAAATGCGGGGCCTGCCGGGCTCTTCTTTATAGCCCAGTATTTTTATCAGTTTACGTTGCAGCAGCATTTTAATAACACCGCTGGAGTCCACACCGCGCAGCTCTTCCAGCTCCATCCTGGTAATGGGCTGCCGGTAGGCCACAATGGCCAGCACTTCCAGCGCCGCCATACTCAGGCGGGTGGGTTTTACTTCAAAGAGACGACCGATCCAGTCGGCGTTTTCCGGGTTGGAGCGGAACTGATAGCCGCCGCCCACTTCCATTAAAACGAAGCCGCGATTGCTCTGCTGGTACTGTTCCACCAGTTCGTTAAGTACCTGGGTTACGGCCTTGCGGGGAATATCACCGCCCAGCACCGCCATGATGCGGTCCAGGGAGATAATTTTGCCGGACACGAAAATCAGAGATTCCACGATGCTTTTAAGACGCACATCATCGATGACCGGCAGATCGTCGTCATCCCCCGAATGTTCATCAAACATATCGCCGGAGGATTCGTCGCTGTCATCATCGTCCTGCGCCGGAATGTCCGCATCCTGCACCACGGGTGCATCTTCTTCGCTGTCTTCTTCGCCGTCTTCGGCAATATACGCGCCGTTCCAGTGGTCGCCGTATGCTTCTTCTTCAGAAGCGACATCTTCCGCTGTCTCATCAACGGGTTCCCGGTCCTGCACCATAGTGTCTTCGGGCGCGTCTTCTTCCTTCAGCCGGACGTCTGCCTGTTGGGGCTCCGGCTTACGGCTGCGATCATCCTGTTCCATTATGTATGGCTCCTTGCCAACAACTCCCTAAAAGGGAAAATCATTCGTAATCATCAACAGTTGAGGGAAGTATACGATCAAGATCCGCGCCGTCAAGCTTCGCCTCAATGAATATCTCGCCGCCCATGTCGTGCTGGAAAATCGCGGCTCCGCCCCGGTGGGTGAATTCCAGCAGGGCCAAAAACAGGGCCACCACTTCGCCCCGGGTTTTGAGCGCGCCGAACATTTCCGACAGGGGAAAACTGTGCTTCACCTTCAGACGCTGTGCCAGACGGCGGATCATGTTGTCCACCGGCACCTCGTCCATTTCAACTTCATGGCTTTGCTGCGAAGAAATGCGCTCCAGCACCTGCTCAAAGGCATGGAGCAAATCCTGGGGCGATACTTCAAACAGCACCGCCTCGTCGCCTTTGGTCACATCGTCATAGGTATCCCGCACAAACACCTCGCGGCCAAGCCAGGGCTGTTCCTCCAGACGTTTGGCAGCGTCGGCGTACTTCTGGTACTCCAGCAGACGGCGCACCAGTTCCTGCCGCGGATCGCCCAGTTCCTCGCCATCGTCATCCTCGTCCTGCTGGCTGGGCAGCAGCATTCTGGATTTGATGTAGATCAGGGTGGAGGCCATGACGATAAAGTCGGCGGCAATGTCGATGTTCAGGTTTTGCATCATCAGGATATAGTCGAAAAACCGGGCGGTGATGTCCGCCATGGGAATGTCGAAAATATCCATCCTGTGTTTGCGGATCAAAAACAGCAGCAGGTCAAGAGGGCCTTCAAACTGCCGCAGAGCCACAATGACATCGTTTTCCTTGATAACATAATCTTCGGGAAGCTGAATGCCTTCGGGAAGTTTGATGATGTCGGTGTCTTCTTCAACAGTGCGCAGACGCACGGCACCGTCGCTTTGTCCAGGGCTGTCGGCATGTTCTGCGACGTCGGTCTGTTCAGGAGTTTCCTCCTGTTGCGGGACATCGACAGCGTCCACCGCGTCAGTTTCGTTCCGGGCAGGAGCTGCTTCCTTGGAATCGGTTTGGGGCCGGGTGCTTTCCTGCGGATCGGTGCGAACTTCGGCTTCGGCTGCGTCGTTGCCCCGGTTGTGCTGGTCGTTATCGCTCATGGTGACCTTTACTGACCGGGGGTACAGGGGTTCAGGTGATCCGCCCGCACAAGGGAGGGCCACAGCCCGTCGATGTGCTGCTGCAGATCTTCAATGCTGCCGGTGTTTTCAATGACGCAGTCTGCGGCGGCAGCCAGGGTATCCTGGGGAATTTGCAGCGACAGCAGGGCCTTGGCCTGTTTCAACGGAACGTCGTCCCGTGTGGCCACCCGCTGTGCGCAGTCGGTGCCCGGAGCCGTCACCACGATAACGCCGTCCATGAGTTTTTCCATGCCGCTGCCCATAAGCAGCGCCGCTTCCACGATAACCACCGGATGGGTTTCGGCGGCTTCCCGGATGCGGTTCAGCAGGTTGGCGATAATCATGGGATGGCTGAGCCCTTCAACCGTGGCCCGCACCGTGGGATCTTCGGAAAGCAGATCCCGCAAAGCCCGGCGATCAAGGCTGCCGTCTTCACAGCGAACCATGGCGGTTGTTTTGGGGCCAAGGGCATCGTACAGCTGTTGCAACGCCGGGGCGTCCGGGGCAAATACGTTACGGGCCTCGGCATCGGCATCCAGCCAGGCGGCTCCCTTATTCATAAGGAAGCGGGCAACGAGACTTTTGCCGCTGCCCGCCCAACCGGTCAATCCGTATACACGGGATGTTGTGTTGCTTATTTCATCCATTGCATGTAGCGCTCGGTGAACATTTTGTTTTTCAGACCCTGGTTAACTTTGAATTCCATGATGTCCATGATGGACTCGTGGTTGGTCCGCATGTTTTTCATGGTGACTCTCTTAAACCGGAAAGCGTCTTTGCCGTCAAAGTTGGTGGGGTCTTCCATGGTGAAGCGGCGAACCATTTCGTCGCCTTTGTAGTAGCCGATCTCCCAGATCAGAAAACGGGGATCTTTGCCAACCTTAAAGGTCAGGTAATCGAAGTCAGTGGCGGTGTCGGGATTGGGCACGCCCTTGATGTAGTAGTATTTGTCGTCTTCTTTGGTCAGGGTGGCGCTGTAGGCCTCGGCATAGCTGGCCACCGCCATATCGTCGCTGGTAAAATCGGAACCCGCAAAGCTCTGGCTCATGTTGTGGGTCGCAACCCGGCGGACTTTTTTCATCCGGGGCAGATAGGCGTAGACATGGGTGGGATCTTTCACCAGCACCGCCATGCCCTTTACATCGCCGGGAGCCAGAAAATGAATCAGGCGCTTTTTGGTGCCCTTCTGGTAAATCTCGAAGAGCTTCTCGCGTTCGCCGGATTTTTCGCCGGAGACCGTAAGACGGATTTTCATGTACTGATCGTCAAAGCCTGCAACGGTCTTGTCGGCTTTGGCCAGAATTTCCGTGGCAGTCAGTTTTTTTGCCGCCGGAGCTGCGGCGGGTTTTGCTTCCTGGGCTGCCGGGGCCGGGTCTTCCGCAAGGGCGGTAAAGGAAAGCATCAGGCATCCGGCGATGCAGGCCAGAAGGCTTAGGGGTTTCAGAAATGTTTTCACGGTTACATCCTCCTAAAAAGTTAGCGTTGTTAATTACAGCGCATTCAGTCGTCTTTGTGCTGGTTGATATAATTTTTGGCCGCCGGGGCGTCCTCGCAGTTGGGGCACAGCCGCAGGAACTTTTTGTAATAGCGCACCGCACGGCTGGGCTCTTCGTTGATCTCGTAGCAGGTGGCCAGCCCCAGCATGGCGTCGGCGCTGCCGCCGTCCAGCTTTTTGGCTTTGGTAAAGCGCTTGATGGCCTTGCTGATGCGTTCCATATCCACCAGACAGAAGCCCGCTTCCACGTTTGCTTTTACATTGTCGGGTTCTGCGGCCAGGGCTTTGTTGGCATACTTCAACGCCTGTGATGCCTTGTCTGACAAGCGCAGCCGTTTGGCCTTTGCCAGCAGGCTTTTTACATCCGCCGGGGCCTTTGGCGCGGCTTCGGCCTTGGGTGCAGCCTTCTTGACTGCTTTGGCTTCTTCTTTAGGGGCCGGGGCCGCTTCTTCCACCGGCTTCAGATCCCCAAGCAGCCGGACCGCCATGGCGTGTTCGCTGTTTGCGGCCACAAGACTTTTCAGGGTCTTGATGGCATCGTTGGTTTTGTTCTGCTTCAACTGGGCCACCGCAAGGAAGAACTTCGGGGCCTCAAAACCGGCCTTGCGCTGCGCTGCCTGGCCCAACAGTTGCACCGCGCCGTTGATGGCGCTTTCACTGCCGTCGTTGAGCTGCAACACGCCCCGCATAAATCCGGCGATGGCGGCGTCGCGGCCGGGCATCTGCTCCATCTTGTCCAGATAGCGACGGGCGTCCGCCGTGATTCCGGTGGCTACATCCAGATGCACAAAGGCGGATACCACCGCCACGTCATCCATGCCTCCGGCCAGGGTATAGGCCTTGTTGGCGGCTTCCTGGGCAGCGGTGGAACCTTCGTTGGAAAGTTTGATGGCCTCGTTGATGATGGGGGTCAGCACATTGGCTTTGGCCGTCAGGGCGTTGACCGTTGCGGTGTCTTTACCCGCAGCGGAAATTTTGCTGCGCAGATCATCGTACTGAGCCTTGTAATGCCGGGCAATGATGTCGTTGCCCATGGCCTGCAACGCCAGCACTTCCGCCTTTGCGGCGTAGGCGTCGATGTAATCCGGGCTCAGGCTGATGGCGGTATCGCAGGCAGCGGCGGCTTTGGTGAGATTGCCGTTATCACCCAAAAGATACCACTGGCGGGCCTGACTGACCTTGCTTTGGGCCACCGGGTCCACCGCCGGGCCCATGATAAATGAGAAGGTATTCTTAAAAGACCGCTGGTCCATGCCGTACCAGGTACCCAGTCCACCGGCAATGGCGATAATCAAAAAGGCGATGATCCATTTCTTTTTACCGCCCTTCATGCGCTCGTATTCGTCCCAGAATTCCTCGTCGTCCTGAGGGCTTGCGGCGGCGCTCATGGCGTTGCCCGTGGTGCTTGCCGATGGGCTGACCGCCGGGGTCTGGGCGGTCTGTACCGGCTGCTGAGCAACAGGTTGCTGCGGCTGAGTCTGTACCGGTTGCTGTGGAGCGGGCTGCGGAGCAACGGGCTGCTGCGTCTGGGTCTGTACCGGCTGCGGGGCAACGGGCTGCTGCGGCTGGGTCTGTACCGGCTGCGGGGCGACGGGCTGCTGCGGCTGGGTTTGCACCGGCTGCGGAGCAACAGGCTGCGGGGCAACGGGTTCCGGGGCCACCGGAGCAACACCCGGCAACGTGGTGCGGGGCTGGGCATCGCCGGAAGGCGCCATCACATGAGGCTGGGGCGGTTGATACGATCCCCCCTGGGGAGCCGTGGCCATCCGGGGCCGCTGGGGTTGCTGGGGCTGCTGCGGCTGATCCTCTTTAGGCTGCACTCCCTGATAATTCACCAGGGTGTTGGGATCTTCGGTGCTGGGCACCCGGGACATGGAAGGCAAGCGCACCGGGGTAATTTCCGTATCCTGATCCGCGTCAAAATTCGAGGCGATATCCGTGGTGGTTTCCGCTTCCTTGCGGAACTGACCGGTGCCCTGCACCTGCACCGCCTTGAAAAACGGTTCCAGTTCCGCGATTTCTTCCAGCTTGATCCAGGTCACGCCGTCTTCGGTCATTTCGTCAAGGCTGAATGCCTTGCGTTCCACCACCCAACGATGCAGGGTGGCCATTTCGCGGAAGGGATAGACCTTTCCGTCGGGTCTGCGCAGCTTGAAGCGCGGGGTATTATCCACCCGCTGTTCCAGCACCACCGGCGCGACCATGGTGGGACTGTTTCGGGGTTTACGGGCGACAAACACCGCCTGACAGGCAGAGCACTGAACCGCCAGTCCACCCTGGGGTATCTGGCTTTCATCCATTTCATATGTTGCGCCACAATTATCACACCGAACTTGCATGGGTATTCCTCCAGGCATTTTAGGGCCCCTTTTACAACAACTACACCGAATATCACAGATGCGACGGCAATGTCAAAGTTCTGCCCCTATATAAGTGTATTGTAATGCCGGTATAAACATCGCTTTTGGGGGCGCTTATTCCAGCACCAGATAGATGTTTTTTATCATACCTTCCAGCAGCGCACCCCAGTCAAAGCCCTTTTTGCGGGGCACGGCCCAGGGATAGTACAGCTCCCGTTCGTCGGGCTGGTTGGCAAACTGCCACCCGGCGGTGAAGCCAAGACCCACGCCCTTGTACACGATTTCAAACCCGGCTTCCGGCATGACCCAGGGCCGGAACAGAGGATTGTGACGACCCCGGAAGGCGTCCACATCCCAGGTGGAACCCACGCCGGTCCGCAGCCGCACAACCGGCCGGACCACGCCGCCCAAAAGCCCGTGATACCGGTAGGTCAACACCATGCCGCCCCCGGCCATGGGCACGGTGACGCCGCTTGGGGCCAGATCGTTATACTGCATGGATGCACCGCTGAAACTCAGGGAGTGATCCCCGGTCCGCTTGCGCATCATGGTGTAGCTGTAATGAAACGCCAGCGGGCCGTGATCTTCATAGATCCCCGGCGGGCCATCGGAAGAAATGCGGTTTTGCTCAAGGGCCTGCTGCCACTTTTGCGCCGCGGTCACCGGCATGTCGGCGTATTTCAGCATTTTGTAGTCAAAGCTCAATTGCGGTTGGGGAATCAACGGCGGCGGATCAATGGCCTGTGGTGCAAGCAGGGTGTCTGCCGGGGGCACCACGTCAACGGCCAGCACCGAGGAGTTGCACAGCATCACCGAGCATAACAGCCCCGCCGCCAGCAACAGCCTGAGATACCGTCCAACGTTGCGCATGATCAACGCTCCTTGTTCCCGGCTCTATTATACTACGAAGCACTGAAAATTGCCAATGATATGGGAGGGGTGGGCGGTTGGGTAATAAAAAACCCATCGCAGTTGAGCGTACTCCAAAAGGAGCATAGGCTTGATGGGTGTGTTGCATATATTCTATACTATTTTTGAGCCGGGTCAACCATAATAAATACAGTCAATTGGGGCAGGACGGGATTAGATGCTAATTCTACAATACAGTGTAACCCTTGTTACCCACCATTGTTGTCAGGGGGGTCGAATTTTTTAAATATTTCAACTATAGAATCAAGCAATACAGTGTCTAATTTACTACCCGTAATTTCACTCAGTTCTAAGTACTTCTGGTAAATAGGGAACATCAATATGAAATATGCCCTTGTTCTTTTTGAGAAAAATGGGAATAACAATCGCATTGCCTCATAGTACAGCGGCAATGCATTTTTGGGCTCATTAATAGAATAATAAACAGCTGCTTTGGTTGATATTGATCGTACGAGTTCAGGAGTGAAAACCTCATTCCGCTGCTTCGCCAGTGGAATCAGAATGTCAATTGCCTCCTGTGCGGAATCAATTGCCTCTTTATGCCTGTTAAGGTTGCTCAGCACTCCCGCCATATTGTTGAGCGCTATGGCAAGCTTCGGTAAATGTATATCTGGACGCTTTTCCACTAATTCGCGATAAAAAATAACCCCCTCAAAGATAGTATCGTATGCTTCTTGGACGCGACCAACTTCTCGTAAAATGGCACCATGGTTAACTAATGAACCGGCGAGGGCCTGTTTTGTTTCACCACCAGTTAAAAGGTTAATTTTTCTCTCTATTTGCAATAACTCTTCCGATTTCGATAGAGCCTCACCGTATTTTTGCCTCTCTCTAAGTATTACAATCAAATTCCCAAGGCTTGTATTGTAGCCCAATTCTATATGGTGTTCAGGCTCTGAGATAATTGATTTTTTAATATCAACAGCATCCCTAGAAATTGGTTCAGCCTCAGAAAAGCGATTCAATTTAGTAAGTAGCATTGCATGATTATCATAAGAATTTGCTAATCCTGGTGAGTAGAGGTCAGGATTTGCGGCAACTAGCTTTTGACCCTTTGATATTGCTTCCTCAATATACAATAGGGCTTCTTCGTACATACTAAGGTCATAAAGATAAACAGAATAATTGTTGAGCAAGTTTGCATGCATTTCTTGCTGGGAGAAGTCGTTATCAGGGGTTTGCCTCCAATGAAGTATGGCTAAACGGTATGCCTCAAAATGAACTTCAATAAGATTGATTGATTGCTCAAATACTTTGCTTAGAGCACTGCTATGCAATATAATATTAACGGCAATTTGAGGTATCTTTTTCTCTCCCAACGCCTGCGCCATCACCTTGCCCACGGGGTCACCCTGACGCACCGCCACCATCATGCCCTGTTTGTACAGGCGGTGAAGATATTTTTCAAACACATATGACAGGTGTTTGTTTTTGTCCTCTTCCTGTTTATTTTCCTGCTGGGCCAGCCGGGTCAGCACCGTGAGGCCGTGTTCTGTATGGCTTTGATATTCCGGGCTTTCGTCCTCCTGCCCAAAAAAGGCATCCAGCAGGCTTTGGTCTTCTTCAAGCGCCGTGGCAACCAGATGCTCGCCAACGATATCCGGTTGCACACCGCTTATGTAATCGGTGCCGGGGTAGGTTTCGTGGAGAATGGCGAGAACCTTTTCCCGCACAACCTTGGCCTGATCCTCAAGCAAGGGGCAACGGGCAAGCATGGCTTGGGCCTGCGTTTTGTTCATGGTTCCCGCAAGGGTCGCCATGGCAGCGGCTTGTAATATTCCCGCGTCAGCCAATGCACCGCATCCATCTGCGGCAGCGCAGCGGGTATCTAAAAACCGGCGCTCTTTGTCTACAATGTATTTCAGCAAATCTTCCGGGGTTTGTTTGGGCGCTTCACCCTGCACCGCCGCCAGCGCAGCCAGATGAATGTACAAAACCCGCTGATACATAGTATGTTCAGGTTTGTGCAACGTTCCTGATGGCTCGGGTTTTTCAAGGGTTTCCGCAAAGGCTTTGCAAGCCTCCTGATAGATGCCTTCGCGTTTATCAAGGCTGTCGGCAAGAGGGTTGATTTCAAAAGGCCCCTCCACCGCCGGGCCGCACAAAATATCTCCGGCAACGCCGCCGCAACGCCTCAGTTGGTCCCACCAGTCACCGCTGCTGCGGGCCAGCAGCACCAGACGAAAGACCGTACAGTCTTCAAAGGCCTGTATCAGGCTGGTTACCATGGCGGGCTGAGTTTCCGCATAGTCCACCACCAGCAGTACCGGTCTGCCGGTCTTGAGTAATTGCTGTGCAGCCTGTTTCAGTGTGGGTTCGCCAGTGTCTTTATTGATAAATTCCGCAATCCAGCCCTGCGTTTTTTGTTGTTCCGCCAACTCCATAAGCAGACGGGTTTTACCCATGCCGCCTTTGCCGGTGTACAGGCGAATGCCAAACTCCGCTTCATTGGCACACCATTG
>Ga0070728_10001895_pt1 | contig 28480 bp, 28 predicted proteins | sample tdDd471_FD_66723 | JGI IMG/M metagenome (GOLD analysis project Ga0070728, IMG submission 66723) | Marine sediment microbial communities from the Atlantic coast under amendment with organic carbon and nitrate - tdDd47.1 | ecosystem: Environmental > Aquatic > Marine > Coastal > Sediment | place...
ATGTGTTAGGCCTGCCGCCAGCGTTCGTTCTGAGCCAGGATCAAACTCTCAAGTTCAATTTAGCGATAAACGCTAAACCAACATGAGGTCCGTCACATATGCATCATAACTTAACAAACAAAAGTTCGCCAAATTACTAGAGTGTGTAAGTCCAACCTAATCCAGAATAAATCCTAGAAAAAATCGGACCACGCGATGCACAGACGATACTTCAATAAATGCAGAAACTCCGCCAAAAAACAGAACTCCCGCCGCCTGCGCATCCCTTCATTTTTTCAACAATGTCAAAGAGCAACTCTGCCCGTGAAGGGCAAAAGACCGCCGACGTCCCAAAACCTCAGGCTGTGGGTCGCTGCGGTGAGAGCGGTTTCTAGTCGGAACCGAGGCCGCTGTCAAACCCAAAATTCATATGCCTGTCACTTTTTTTCGATCCGCCTCGCCAAGCCTTAGCGCAAAGGGCGGAAACCCTTGGGTTGGGAACTAAAAAGTTCGTCCCAGGTCATTCGGTCAACGCTTTAGGATTGGCTCATCAGCCACGAGGATGATATAGGTTTTTTGAAGCGTTTGTCCAGACTCGACACTGAAAAGCACTTAACTTGTGATCAAGATTCTGGTCGATACGGGGGAGGTCTCTCAGATAGACCTTCGAATAGCTGAATGCATTGAGAGGGGAAAGATGGCACGGCTGAAAACGACGACACTGGCCGCACTCGCTTTAACCTGCGGGATTTCATTTGGATGCGCCGAGATGCAACTCGACGGATCATCCAGCACATCCGGCACAAATGGCGCCAAAGCGTCCCAGGCCGAACAGCAGACGGTCTATCGCCAACTCACAGCTCAATTCAACGACCTCCCCATCCCCAAGGACTTCACCATGGATGTCGAGCGGACCATTGTGCTTGGCCCCCAGGATGCCTGGGTAGGCCGCTTGGTCATGCAGTCGCCACATGATTCTTCAACCATGTTCGATTTCTTCAAAGATGAAATGCCAGGCCTCGGCTGGCATGAACTGACCGCCGTGCGCGCAGTCAACAGCGTTCTGACGTTTTCACGTCTGGGACGAATTGCAACGGTGCAGATTCATGGAACGGCAGGCAAAGGAAGCGATATCATCGTCACGGCATCGCCCGAACGCCCCCCACAAATGCCGGGACAGATGCCGACCACCGGCGCATCCCAGCCACGTATGCTTTCACGGTAGTTAAAGAAAACTTAGAGTTCTGCCGGTTTGCAAAACTGTCGTCGGGCTTTAAGGCGGCGGCAAAGAGAGTTGGCGGCTCCCTGGTTGGCAACCGGGCCTGCAAGGAGTCGGTAAAACGTTCCCTTGCGTTGCCCCAAATTCACCCGCTTGATTGTCGGCTGCAAACCACTCAGCAATGAACGATGGGCCCGTTGCAGTTGTGCCCAACCTTTGTTGGCGTTTGCACGGGACTTAAACGACGCCAGATGAACACCGACGCCACCCGCCATCCCTCCCCCTGCGGAAAGTTCTGTCGGCTTAGACATTGCCCCTGAATTTGGCGTTGTCATCGCATTGGACTTGGGCGCAACGGGTTGCAACCCCTGCTCAATCGCGGCACGTTCCTTGGCGTATTCCTCAGAATTGATGAGCCCAGACGCTCTCATGCTTTCCAGCCGTCGAACAGAGTCGGCCGCAGCCATCAAGCCCTCGGGGCGCCCCTGTGGCGAAGCCAGCACGGTGGGATTCGATGGCATAAGAGCATCAAGAATCATGTTCCGCTCAGCAGAGTGCTGGGTAATGGTGATCGCCCTCATCTCCAGCGCCCGCTTGATTGCACGGAGCCGGGCAACGATTTGATCGGTCGGCGGCAATGGACGATCAAGTCCCGCAGCCGCTCGCTTTTGCGTCAGAGGGAGCAGCGCCCCAATATTTTGCGCGCGCCGAATGTTGTATTCTTCGGGTGTAATCAAATCCTGGTCGAGCAAAGCCCGAAGCGCCTCAAACCGATTAACGATGTTGCGATCCCCTGGCGTGTAAGCCGAGGCTACCGGGCCAGACGCCTGCGCCATGTTTTGTTGCGCCGTCATAGACGACATAGTCGGCTGAGAAGGTCGTAATGGACTGCTTACAACGGGCTTGGCCTGAGAAGCCATCGGCATCGACTCGCCAGCCCCCATTTGTGCGGTTAACTTTCCACTATCGAGCAAAGCCAAGTTGACGCTGGCGATTTCACGAATGCTGCGCGGGTCGATCTTGTTAATGACGATCATCTGCATTGAATCTGGCGGTCGCACAGCAACCACCGATTCATAAGCCGCTCTGGCCTGAGTTGGCCGCCCTGTATTCTGATAGACGATTCCAAGCCCGAGTAAAGCATATGGATCCTGCGGATTGCGCTTCAGGGCCTTATTGAAATGAGCCTCGGCAAGCGGGTAGTTGCCTTTCGAAAGCTCAGCGACACCAAGATTGGCGGAATCGGCGCGCCCCATAATCGGGCTTTGCGACCAAAAACCGCCGTCGAAAACGCTGCCGTCACCAACCCCCGCGCAACCGCTTAATCCGACACTCGCCGCAACAATCAAAGCAAAACGGGAAATACCCTTAACCACGCCGTCCATTCCTTCCCAAATCGAACGAAGCCTCCGGTTCGTTCTCAAACTTAACCCCCTGCTCGGACGCTTATTGCGTACCTACATATAGTAGATCGCACTATATATCGTATAGTGCTAGCCAGGAAACGCTAACAATTGTTTAAATATGCAAGGTTGGCGGGAAACAGGCAGTTTCCTGCCAAAAAAATGAGGCTAAGTGCCGAATAATCCGGCTTCTCTCAAGCGCTCAAACTCGGATCTTCCGAGAATTTCAAGCGAATCGCCACAGCGAATCGGGCCGCCCTCGATGACCCTTGCCCCGATTCCTCCCTTCCCGACGAGCGCCCGAGTTATTCCTTTTTCGCCCGTCAATTCGCGTATATAGGCGCAAGGCGGGCGCAGGCAATCGAAAACAAAAACAGCACCCCCGATACGGAAAAGGCGGCCAACCAGACGATCCACTTTTTGCCCCCGAACAACCAGATTGCGGCGGTGCAACCCTTTAGACATGTCGATCCCAATTTCCCGTTGGATAAAGTCCAAGTCCTCTGCAGAGATGATGGTCACTTCACACGCGTCGCCCCCACTCCAATAACCATGCCCTAAGCAGTATCGATCCCCTTCAAGCCCCCCGTGCACAGCAACGACTTCCGAGACCGGCCGCATATCAGCCCCAGCTTCCGGCGTAATAAAAATAGCTTCTACGAATGCCTGCATGTATCCGGTTCCAAATCACGAAATCTTTAAGAGCTTTAAAACATAAGGAAACCTTTTGGCGTTTACACCCCCCCTTGCGATCCACTATCGATGAAACAGCAAACGAAAACTGACAAGGATCGCCGATGCCTGAACAACCCGCTGACGAAAATCAGGAAGCCCTCATTCTCTCCAAGGTCATTCGCCATGTAGCGGAAAACCTGTCAAAAGGGGATGCTTCGGCAACCGAGGGACAAGAGGACGCCTACATCGAACTGCTTTCAGAACTCGCAACTGGTTTTGAGGAAACCGGAGGCATCGAGTTTACCGCCGATCAGGCTCAGCCCCTCGCCAATACTTTTGCATTGCTTGAAACCGCTATAAAGGCGCTCTCGCAAGAAGCCCATCAAGGCGGCCATCACAATGCAGCAGCCAAGCTTGAATGGGCAGCCTTGGTCGTCAATGGCTTCACTGCATCTTTACAAGAGTGCCACCTCAAAGAACAAGGTGGTAGCCTAGCTATTTAATCATGCCGTCCAAACTAAAAAGTTTGGGGCCCTGCCCTCTCTGTGGAAGAGAGATGCTTGAAGGCCCAAGCACTGATCGGCATCACTGGAAGCCAAAGCTTAAAGGTGGATCGGAAATCGGGCGTATCCATAAAATTTGTCACCGGATGATCCACAAGGTCTTCAGCGAAACCGAGCTTGCGCAGAAATATTCTACGCCCGAGGCCCTCCGAGAAAATCCGGAAATCGCAGAATTCGTCAAGTGGGTGCGACAACAACCGGCAGACTATTTGGACTGGCCCAAAGCTCCACGAACCAGAAAAAATAAACGCCGGGGAAACCGGTAGCTACTGCCCAGTATCCATCTTTTCCGCCGGAGAAGGAATGGCAATGGAAGACTGGCTTGGGGCTAGATCAATATTTGAAATACCGAGAGACGCCAGCTCGACGTTTATGCGATCCATACACCGATTGGACCAGTCGAGTTCAGCCTCCTGTCGGACGATATTGTCCTTAAAATTCTGAACCTGACGATCATAGATTTCCATATTCTCAACAACCATTCTTCCGGCCTTAGCCGCAGAAAGCTTTAACTCCCGCGCCCTCTCGAGCACCTTTGCCCTATAGCCTTCTCGGTTTGCGTCGGCTTCCGCCAAAAAATCCTGGGAATTTTTCAGGTTTACCTTGCCGGATTTTAGGAACGACTTGAAATCATACTCCTGCTCCAACCAAAATTTCTTGGCGGTCACGGTAGCCCGCAACTTATCAACCGGATCTTGCGGATTACAGTTGGCGTCTAGGTTGGCCGAGAAAGAATCCGTCGGCGGTCTTGGCCCACAAGCGGCTAAGAAGATCGCCAAAACGGCCAGAGCAGAAAATTTGATACTCGTCAGAAACACCAGCGGCTTTTCCATGGGGGCGATACATTTTGTTTTTGCATCCTAGACCGTCTTTGACAAAGGAATACTTAAAAATCAAGCCGGGCTGTCAGTGATTTTTTGGCATCAACCGGTCTCGGGAAACGGCACGGTCGGATGGAAAAAGAATCGTAACGGTCGTGCCGGAATGAAGCGAACTATCCAGGGTAAATTGGGCGCCGTGCAATTCCGAAAATGACTTCGCCAGAAACAGACCAAGCCCCGTGCCTTCGTTATTGCGCGTCATAATATCGTCGACCTGGCCGAAAGGCTCTAGGACGGTCTCCAGTTTATTTCCGGGAATCCCCACCCCCGTATCGGACACCTTCAGCTTAATTCGCCCAGCAGAGTCCGGCAGCGCTTCAACCGTCACGCGCCCACCCTTGGGGGTGAATTTTACGGAATTGCTCAACAGATTGAGAAGTATCTGCTTCAAGCGAAGTTCATCGCCCCTGAGCAACGGCAAAGAGCCGGAAAGATCACTCATCAGCCGAACGCCTGAATGGATCGCTCTTGCCTCTACCAACTTAAAGCAAGTCTCGACGAGAGCCGCCATATCGACAACATCTTCCGTTAGATTGAGACGGCCAGCCTCAATTTTAGAAACATCGAGAATTTCGGTGATAACGGAAAGCAAGTGCTGCCCCGATTGGCTGATGTCCCTGGCATATTCGTAGTATTTTTCATTACCCAGTTTGCCAAATTGTTCCAGCCGCATGATGTCGGAAAAACCGATGATGGCATTGAGCGGTGTACGCAGTTCATGGCTCATGTTGGCAAGGAACTGAGTTTTGACATTATTTGCGTATTCGGCCTCTTCCTTGGCTTGCCAAATTTTTTGCTCGGCTTCCTTTCTCTCCGTAATATCTCTGGCAACAACGAGAACAAGCGCTTTCTCGCCTTTTTTGAAGCCTAAGGGGATTCCACGCCCCTCATACCACGTCTCCCGTCCCTTCACCGTAACGCTGAAGTCTTGAATATGGATGGATTTTTCGCGGGTTGTTTGACGAATGAAATCAAGGAAAAAATCAGCCTCCGCACTATCGAAGCGATCACTCAGAATGCTATTGGAAAGTCCCCCTGTTTCGTCATGGACTATTGCGCGGCCACTACCAAATTCCCCATGGAAACGGCCTTCTTCATCCACCAAAAAAATCAAATCCGGCATAGCTGCCGTCAGACTCCTGAAGAGTTCGTTGCTTTCCTTAAGAGCTCGATTGGCCTCTTCGCGATCTTCTAACAGGTTATTGAACGTATTGAAAAGAAGACCGATTTCATCTTTTTGGTGCTTAGCCGGAGCCTCAAAACGCTCTCGCATTTTCGGCTGCTTATAGAGATCGGTAATGCCTTGTAAGAGCGGACGGGAAAGCATCCAATAGAAAATGGCGGCGACAGCCAAACTCAACAGAATATTTCTAATCACCCCGGAAAAGAAGACCAGCGCTAAACGCTCAATAAACCCTCGCGCAACAAGTACGCCGTCAACGGAAACACTGATTTTCCCGACATACTTCGAGCTTCCCTCAACATAGAGTTCAACCTCATAATCTTTGGTTTTACCAATAAGCAAATGCGTGAGGACGCCATACCCGGTTTTGGTTTTAGGGCGCTCCAAATAGGCAAGTCGCTCATTGAAGTCATTGATGATTTCGGCCCGGTAAATAGGCTTGTATTCAAACAGCCCTTCCAAAACCCCGTTAGCAAGATTTGAGTTCAGCGCATAAGCGGCCTGGGTTGCCGGTCCTTTGAGCGCACCAATCACCTCGTTGACTGTACTGTCGATCTCGCTTCTTTCGCGATTTACATCCGATAAAATTTGCAAAAGACTGAGAATAAGGCCGATAACAAAGGCCGACGCGACGACAAGCTTCACCTGCCGATAGAACAGGCTATCGCTGAATTTTATTCGTTTTGCGTCAACCGCCTGGTTGGCGCCCTTGGTCGTCCCAGGGGCATCCTTAAACATGCCAAGAAATTCCTATTCTCCAGTTTTCTTTTTCACCATTCTTTGGAGAAGTAACTCTCGGTTCACTAAAAAGCTCATAATGATGAGCACCATATTCGCCGAACAGTATACTACACTTTCCGATTGCGTTTGAATTAATTCGGAAAAGGAATTCCGAGCCGACCCAATATTTTATAACGGATCGGCAGGGAACGGTACCAAAGGCGCCCCTCCTCAAGGCATTGCACCCCAACCTCCGATATTGTGTAGTACTGAACGTCTCGATGCCATCCCTCTTCAGGAGGCAGTTGACGGATATAACCGTCACGTTTCAATCTCTCAAAAACATGACATACCTCATGAACGCCTTCGAGGTGCATACCGAAAGCCATATCACCGGCTTTGGTCAAAAGGTTCCCGTGTTCCAAAGAAACCAGAGCGTCATATATTATGAGTCGATGTGGCATGGGGGAAAATCTCCATCGACATTGCTGTTCAACCGGAGATTTAAGGTAAGTTTCTGGGCGAAATTGGGGCAAATCGCTTACTTCACAGAATCGTGAACAACAGCGGTTTTCTAGGACTTTTATTTTCTCGGACAAAGATACTTTGACAAATCGGCAATACGGCTGTTTACCGATCAATTTACGATGTGTAATGTGTCTCAAAAGCCAAAAAGGTGAAAAGATAAACAACTAACAGCTGAGACTTTACGTTGCCGATGAAGGACACTGAATCCCTCACGGGTGCATTGGACCACGACCTCCTCAGACAGGTTCTGGAGGGTACGCCCGTACCCACATTCGTGATCGATGATCAACATAGAATAATCCACTGGAATCATGCCTGTGAGACAGTAACGGGATACCCTGCACCATTATTGTTGGGAAACGCAGAGGCCTGGAAACCTTTTTATACTGAGGAACGCCCAACCATGGCGAATCTCATCCTCGATCAGCGAACGGATGAAATTCCTCAATATTACAAAGACAAGGTTCGTCAATCAGCCGTTATCAATGATACTTGGGAAGCTGAAGATTTTTTCCCCCATTTCCCCAACGGAGGAAAATGGCTTTCTTTTTCAGCCCGCCTTCTCCGCGATGCAGACGGCAATATTGCCGGGGCCATCGAAACCCTCCAAGACATCACGACGCAACGCAATTATGAGTTGGAACTGGAACATCAAGCCAAACACGACGGCCTGACATCTTTACCAAACCGCTCTCTTTTCATCGATCTCCTTAATCAGGCCTTGGCCCATGCCGAACGAGACGAGCGATTTCTGGCAGTCCTCTACGTCGACCTCGACGATTTTAAGATGATTAACGATTCGCTCGGCCATAGCGCGGGCGACGCCTTTCTGATTGAGATCGCCAGCCGCTTGAAAGAAAGCATCAGAGTCGGCGATACGGTCGCCAGGATTGGTGACGATGAATTCGCCGTACTTCTTTTCGCCCCCGAAAGCGAAGGTCATATTACAGACGTCACGCAGAGACTTATGGAAGACCTTTCCAAGGCTGTTTGTTTCGGAGAAAACACCCTTTACGCCCGATCCAGCATCGGTATTTCAGTATATCCACAGGATGGCGACACTCCTGAAACGCTCATTAAAAATGCCGACAACGCCATGTGCAGAGTTAAAGCGCGCGGCAAAAACGGTTTCCGTTTCTTTACCCAGGACATCGACCGGCGCGCCCATCAGCGCCTAAAAATCGAACATGGCCTATATGACGCCATAGAGAAGGACCAATTGGAGCTTTTCTATCAGCCGCTCTATACGCTAGCGAGCGGCAAAATCGCCGGGGCGGAGGCCCTGGTACGCTGGAATCACCCAGAAAAAGGTCAAATTCAACCTAGCGAATTCATCCCCATTGCAGAGCAAACGGGGCTGATCGTTCCTATCGGCGATTGGGTTTTGAAAAATGCGCTTCAAGAAGCTCGCTCCTGGTCTAAAATTATCGATACGCCTTTACGCATTTCGGTCAACGTATCGGCCCGGCAGTTTCAGCGCGGGGCGATCATGGAGTCCATGCGTCAACACTTCGTAGACTACAAGAACGCCAACCTCAGCTTGGAACTGGAGGTGACTGAGAGCATCGTTATGCATAATCCTCAACAGGCTGGCGAGTTGTTGCAGGAATTGAAAAATTTAGGGGCACATCTGGCGATGGATGATTTCGGCACGGGTTACTCAAGCCTTTCCTACCTACGCCGTTTTCCTTTCGACATGATCAAAGTGGATCGTGCCTTCATTCAGGATTTAGGGTCAAACCGGGAGGCCGAAGCCATCATTCGCGCTGTCATCGAACTCGGCACCGCCCTTGGGTTGCAAATGGTAGCCGAAGGCGTTGAGACGGAAGCGCAACGCATGTTCCTGCAAATGGAAGGCTGCCATGAAGTTCAGGGGTTCCTGTTTGCCAAACCTCTTCCAGCTCGTGAGTTCAGGGAACTTCTCAAAAGCAATGCGGGATTGGAAGCCATCGATGGCGCCGGGGCGTTTATCTAGGGGGCACATCCCATTTGGTTAGACAGGCGCTCTACTCAAAAAGGGCTAGAAGCTCTTCATAGCCCTCTTCGGCCATCTTGTCCTTGGGCACAAATCGAAGAGCGGCGGAATTGATGCAATAGCGCAGGCCTGTCGGCGCGGGACCATCGGAAAAAACATGCCCGAGATGAGAATCGGCCAAGCAACTGCGCACCTCGGTACGCGGCATCAGCAGCTTGAAATCCGTCTTTTCAACCAACCCACCATCAGCGAGCGGTTGAGTGAAACTTGGCCAGCCGGTGCCGGAATCAAACTTATCTCGCGATGAAAACAAGGGCTCTCCGCTTACAATATCGACATAAAGACCGTCGCGCTTTTCATCCCAATAGGCGTTGTTAAAGGGCGCTTCCGTTCCGTCTTTCTGGGTGACTTGGTATTGCAGGTCGGTCAAACGTTGCCTCAAGTTGGCCTCGTTTGGTTTGCGATATCCTCCCTCTTTGCTTCCCACTTGGGTAAAATCAATTTTCAAATCCTTTCCCCAAGCCTCCTCGACAAAACGCATCCTCCCTGATCCGGAAGCGTAGAACCCATAGCGCAGCGGATTTTTATCGGCATAGTCCTGATGATAATCCTCGGCATTATAAAATTTGCTGAAAGGTTTAATCGGCACGGCAATCGACGATCCGAACCGTCCCGTTTCAACAAGCGCCGCCTTTGATTGTTCGGCTAGTTTTTTTTGCTCGTCGTCATGATAAAAAATCGCCGGACGATACTGTCTCCCCCGATCATGGAACTGCCCTTCCCCATCCGTCGGGTCAAACATCCGCCAGAAAGCGGCCAATAGTCCTTCATAGGAAACAACGGCCGGATCGAAGAATACTTGAACCGCTTCCAGATGGCCTGTCGCACCGCTTGCCACCTGTTCATAGGTTGGGTTTTCTTCGCTCCCGCCAGTATAACCGGATATCGCCTCTTTAACGCCCGGCACCTTTTCGAAACCAGCCTCGATACACCAAAAGCACCCACCGGCAAAAGTCGCAACAGACAGACCGCTCACATTCTTATCCTTCATCATTGTCTTGACCGTCCCAGCATTGAATAGCGCCACCAGAATCAGCGCAGGCCATACCCAAAGCCAACGGCGTTTCGCGTTTTCCATGACCGCTTCATATCGGCCTATGACTGCCTGATGAAAATAGGGAGGCACAGCCTTAAGTTCCAGGCTGCAAGGATCACAGTTGCGTTATGCTCGCGTCATTTATCGACGCCAGGATAGGTAATCGCTAAGACTTCAAGCTCATCGGAACCGCCGGGAAGCTGAATTTCTTTGCTATCCCCTACTCTCAATTTCATAAGAGTTCTGGCGATAGGGCTGATATAGCTGATTTTCCCCTCGGCCAAATCGGCCTCATCCAAACCGACAATCTGGACCGTCGTTTCCTTATCATCCTGATTGACGTAGGTCACTTTGGCTCCGAAACGAACTTCCTCCAGGCCCACTTGGTCTTCAGGGTTTACAATAACGGCGTTATCAATTCTCTTGCGCAGATACCGCACCCGGCGGTCGATTTCACGTAACCGCTTTTTGCCATAGATATAGTCGCCATTCTCGCTTCGATCACCGTTGCCAGCCGCCCAAGAAACGACTTTGACCACCTCAGGCCGCTCGACCTTCCAAAGACGGTCCAACTCCTCCTGTTGCGTCTTGGCCCCGGTAGGCGTCACATAATGGGGCTTGTCGCTCACGTCTTGAGCCTCACTTGTTCAAACGAGACGCAATTCAACGCGATTTCGCCCGCTATTTTTAGCTGCAAGAAGAGCTTGGTCCGCGCGGTTGATCAGTGCCGTATCATCCTCGCCGGGCTCATACTCAGCAACGCCGAAGCTCGCAGTAATACGGATGGTTTTGCCGGCAAAAGAAAAAAAGTATTCCTCAATTTCCTTGCGCATTCTTTCAGCAAGAACCTGAGCCTGCTCCAGATCGCAATCGGGGAACAGCAAGAAAAATTCTTCTCCCCCCCAACGGCACATAACATCGCTTTCGCGCAAAAGTTCGCGGACGGTATCGGCCACCGAGCGAAGCACCTCATCTCCAGCCAAGTGGCCGTAGGTATCATTAACTTTTTTAAAGTGGTCGAGATCAAAAATGACCAATGAAAGCTTTTGTCCTTTGCGTCGCGCCAAGCTCATGGTTTGCCGCAATATGCCGTCAAACATCTGACGATTGAGCACACCCGTCAGCTTATCCTGGCTGGCCATTTCCTCGAGTTTTCTCTGATAGCCGCCAACGGTGAGATTGGCAGTCAAAATAACAATCAGGGTAATCACAACCGCAACGAACAAATTGATTACGAAGGTGCGCGTCAAACGTTCGCTTCCCTCAGAACCGCCCTGCTCAACAATCAGCAACCAACCAAATTCCGGGACATAGCGACTGTTGACGAACCGTTTATCACCTTTGTAATCATAGGAAAACGCACCTCCGGGAGAGGTCAGCAACACCGTTGCTATACTATCCATGCCGGGACGGTTGCGAATATTCGTTGCCCCGTTGAAGCCCTTACCATGCAGCGTGACCGCGCCTTGACGATTGATAAAATAGATTTGCCGCCCATAACGCTTTTCATAGTTATCGACCAATCTTTTAACCGCATCGACAGCGAGCCCGACACCGATGGCTCCTATATAGTCCCCCGAATACCCATAGACACGGTGATTGATAAAAACGGTCAGTTTGCTTAAATCAGCCGTATCGTGATCTACGTTGATTTCATAATTGTCGGTCATCTTGCGGACGCGGAAATACCACGCATCCTGCGGGTCTTCTTCTTTTACCTTTTTCAAGATTCCTTTGGGATGATAATAGCGCCGTGTTTTTTCCGAAACGAAGTAGCTGGTAACCGTATTGAATCGCTGTTGAATGGCTGTCAAATAGCGGATCAGCTTCTTTTCATTTTCTTCACCGGACAGCACCCAATCGCGCACAAAAGTGTCCTGAGCCATTAGTTTCGAGATGAAAATCGGGCGCAGCAGATCCTGTTGAATTTCCGAATAAACGTTGTCGCTTGTCAAAGGAAGGGTGTTTTCCGAGACCTGTTCGGTCAGAGACTTCTGCGCAACGAAATAACTAACAAATGTCGTTGCTAAAAAACCACCAACCAACAGAACCGTAATCGTAACGATCAGGCGCAACTTTCTCGACTTCAAAGATCCCTCCCAACAAATTTTTGATCATCCTAGACTAAATATGCCCAAAGGCAATGACTGCCTCGCCTCCCCCCCCAAAGACGTCACCCTTGGCAATTAGCCCGGCTCTTTAAACGCCTTGGCGAAATCGGAAATAATTTTTCGTAATTTTTTCTCCTGGACATTTTGGGCAGCATCATTCGTTTTCATCCAGGTGCGGGTTCGCATCTCCTTTTCCGGCCAGTCGGTCAATTCGGTCTGAACATCCATAGGAAAGACCTGCACCCTACAGACAAGTCCCCCTTTTTGTTCCGATTTCACGTAGGTGTAAACGCCGACCGATTGTTTTGCCACACGCCCCCGTATCCCGGCCTCTTCATAGGCTTCTTTCTCTGCCGATTTGCAGGGCGTTAAATCTCTTTCAATCCCCCCTTTGGGCAAAACCCACCGCCCGGTATCCATGGAAGTAATCAGCAGAATTTCCAGCTTACCCTTGCGCCAACGGTAAGGAATAACCGCCGATTGCTGCTTGAATGAAACGGATTTGGACAATCAGAAAAGCCTCACGTCAGCAATAAACGCCGACGGCTTGCCAGCCGATTACTGACATAAAAGTTACCCAACCAGCGTTCACTCCACAGAGTATATTCCGTTAGTGTTCTTGAAAAAAATTAAACATGAGAAAATTCGCTGTCTGCATCCCATAGGCTCACAAAGAATACGGCAACGATTGGAGCCCAGTTAGGATCAGGACTCATTAATCCGATGCAATTCTGTTCATTCTATTTAGCCAAGGGCAAGGAGACAGGACGCAGAATGGATCGGATTAATGGGTCCTGATCCTAGTTTTCCCGTTAAAAGCGCTTAAGGAGACTGCGTAGCAAATGCAATGCGGGTAATACCGGCTTGTCGTCCAAGGGACAGCATTTGGGCAATCCTCTGATATGGAACGGAGGCATCCGCTCCAAGTCGTAATACGAGTTCAGGGTCTTCTTTCAGCCTTTCCTTAAGCAACACCGGCAAGGTTTTTTCCGGGACGGCATGCCCGTCCAGTTCCACCGCCCCCTCAATCCGCACAACAAGCGTAATTGCATTGATGTCCTGTGCGGCGGGCGCTTCGGCTTTTGGCAAATTGACGTTCAACGCCTGCGCCATCAACGGCGCGGCGATGATAAAAATCACCAACAGCACCAACATGACATCAACAAGCGGCGTAACGTTGATCTCCGATAAAGGCTGATCGGAGTCTCCCCCTTGTGAACCCATCGCCATTTTATCGCCCCTTCGCCATGGCAAGCATTCGCGTAGCATTGCCTTCCGTGGTGCTACAAACCCGACGTAGAAGACGAAGCAGCAGGTTGTAGCCAACCACGGCCGGAATGGCGGCGAACAGACCTGCCGCCGTCGCGACCAACGCCTCGGCTACCGGTCCGGCAACAACCTCCAACGAAACGGCGGCATCGGAATCAAGCCCCTGCAATGCATGCATAATGCCCCACACAGTACCCAACAGCCCGATGAACGGCGATGCATTGCCAATGGTGGCAAGCAGGGTCAGACCGCTTTCCAAGTTCATCCGGCAATCGCGTACCAAATGTTCTAAACGAGCTTCAAGATTGCCATTTGTATGCGGAGAAAGCGCTTCCACTGTCAGACGATGGGTCGAGGAGCCATCTGAAAGTTGTTTTTGCAGGTCATCAAATGCAGCGCCCTGAGACAACAACAGAGAAGCCTGCCGTTCGCCCTTTGCAACCCGGAGCAACTCAACCAGCTTATAGATGATGATCCACCAGGTAACGACGGAGAAAGCACCCAGCATGACAAAAACGCTGCGCACGACGATATCCGCCTCCCCCCACCAGCCAAGCCAACCGAATTCACCACTCATAACACCTCTCCTTCGTCTACAAGTCTCTTAGATTGAAGCGGATGGGAACGACGAGACTGGCAGCCACGCTTCTCCCTCCCCGCGTTGCCGGGGTAAAGCGCCATTTCCGCACAGTTTTAAGGGCGGCCTTATCCAATATTTCATGGCCGGAACTCTCTTTAACCGTCACCTCCATAACCCCCCCAGCCCCGCTGACCGAAACAACCAGCAAAACACGCCCTTCCATTCCCCGTCGGCGCGCAACCAACGGATACAGTGGCTTTGGGTTGGAAAAACGCGTCGATGACGAACTGGGCGGTACGTAAGCCGACTGTGCCACAGCAGGTTTTTGTTGCGCCCGATCGACAGGTTGAGCCTGTTTTTTTTGTATGACAGGCTTGGAAACAGGCTTCGCTTTTACAATTTTGCGCGGCGGGGGTGTCGGCTTGCGCTTCGGCTGATCGAATTTCGGAATAATCCGTTCAGGAACAGCCTCAGCAATAGGGTCAGGCTCCGACTCCACGACGGGTTCGGGTTCAGGAACTTCCGGCTCAGGCGGCACAACCTCTTCAACAGCCTGAGGCTCTTCTAAAACCGGCTCTTCAATCGGCGGCTCAGGCTCAGAGACTTCCGGCTTGGGCGCGGGAGTCTGTTCTGCCTGCTCGACATCGTTGGGAATGTTCACAATCTCAAAGTTTACAAGCCCAACCTCGGGAAGGCGTGGCGGAATTACCCCTGTCGTTAAAAAGAAAATAACGGCGCCATGAAACAGGCCGGCAGCGATCAAAGCCCCGGCTTTGCTCGGGGCGTCAATCCGGAGATTGGCTATTGATCTTGAATGACCTTGCGGCGATTGCCTCATAATTTGCCGATTCCAAAAAACATTTGACCGGAAAGGGTAAGTAGGGTTGCGGCGACAAGCCCATACGGGCGATCACACCGCAGCAAGGATCGTAGCCTTACCTAAAACCCCACTTACCCCAGTTTCGCATTTATCTAAAAGCGAATGCTTCCTTTCAGCCAGAAGGTCCGTCCCGGCTCATTCACCCGGGTCGTCTGCTCAAAACCCGAAGACGCCAAACTGCTGGTACCAGATTTGCTCAGATGCTCGGCATAGGTTTTGTCGAAAATATTATCGACGCCAAATGCAATCTGTCCGTCCTTGACCGGTCGCCAGCCGACATTGGCTGATAGAACACCGAACCCGCCAGTTTCACCGATATCTTGCCCAACAATGTTACCCCATCCCACATCGACACGGTTTTGTTTGGCGACGGCCCGCAATAAGGCCCCGCCGGTAAAAGTCCCATCGTCGTACTTAATGGCGAAGGTGCTTTCAAGCGGCGACATTTGGGCTAGAGCCGTATTGTCCGTTCTATTGTCGCCACGAACGTAAGCAAGCGTCGCTTCGGCGGTCCATGACGGCAGGAAGGAATAGGCGATCTCAGCTTCTCCGCCATACATCCGTGCATTAACATTCTTTGCTTGCGAACCCGACGTAAGGATATAATCCGTCGCACGGGTGTAAAAGCCTGAAACGGACCAACGCCATTCTTGGGATTGGTGCATTAATCCCAGATCAAGCTGTGTCTGTTTTTCAGCTCGAATGTCAAAGGTATCGTCACGCTCCCAGTAATCTGGAGCACGCTGGGTATGTCCCAGACCAGCATAAGCAGTCATGGGAATATCCACTACAACATCGTGCTCATAACGGACGAAAGCATTATGTAAGTTATCATCATCGGTCGGATGGCCGGACGTTCCGGGGTCTTCGACCTCAACCCGACTAAAGCGATAGCCGCCAATCACCCGGCCGACATCCGAGGTGACATAGTCTACCTCCGTAAAAAGGCCGTAGGTGCTAAAGGCCATATCGTTATCACGGGCCAGATCTTCATAGTTGACGCCAGCGGTATAGTTGGCGGCAGAGAGAATGCGGTTGGTGCGAAGGTCGCGATTGAAGTCGATGCCGCCCTTCACGCCAAGCTTATCGGTGGGAGTGAGTTCAACATTGAGTTTGCCCCCCATATTGGTGCGCTCGGGGTTGCTAAGAGCGGCCATCATGCCCCCGGTATATTCCCGCAAAGAGAAGCGGTCCATCACATGGTCGATGTAGTTGTGATAGATTTGCGCTTCCACCTTTGAAATCAGAGGCGAAATTGCAGTTCTTGACGCTTCAAGCTTGAAGTCACGGCGGTCAAACTTGGAACCATCCATTGACCGGTCTGCATAAGCGGCCTCAGCCTCACTCACATCAACGCTAAATTCGATATTCGTTTGGCTGTCAGGAGTCCAACCTAAGCCGAAAGAACCGCTTTTCCGGTCGTAGTTTGAGTGGATTTTGGAATCGTTACCATCCCTGTAGTCATCACTATGGGAATGGGTCGCGGTACCCCGAACATAACCAAGCTTGACCCCCGCTGCGGCATCAAGCATCTGATCATTGCGCGCATTGCTGCCGAAAAGGGCACTGACCGAAGCCCGAGCACCTAAATCATCAAATTGTTCCGGCTTGCGCTCCATCAGAATCGTAGCGCCGCTCGTCCCACCACCGTAGACAACGCTTTGTGGGCCTTTAAGTACTTTGATGCTGTCATACGAGTCGGGAAAAACATAGGCGGTCGGGGGATCCATACGTCCTGAACAGCCGCCAAACAGTGGGGTGCCGTCAAGGAGAATATTAAGCCGAGAACCGGCTTGCCCCCGAAACACCGGATCACCGCTGATCCCACCCTTGCGGATCAATGAGAAACCGGGAATGCTTTTCAGGTACCCTCCACCATCAGCTGCAGGCACCGGTTGCCGGGGATTTGAGGGGTCCGTCTCAACGATGAGAGGCTGGGTCATTTGCGGTGCGGTTACAACAATTTCATCGAGGGTCTGCGTTGATGCATCTTCCGCATGCGCCAGCATCGGAGTGGAAACAGTAAGAACGGCGGCAAGCGCAAATTTCGTAACGCATTCTCGATTAGTGGCGAAAGAAATTCCGCCGATGACGCTCGTGTTGGTAGACATTTAGTCCCCCCAATAGAAAGAAAATTGGAATTTGAATAGCCGCGCATACGCTACTGCCCACGCAAACAACGTGTTCATCGGCCAAATACGTTTTAAATCAGGAAAACTTAGGAGGAGCCCGAGAGCCTAAAGGACTTACAGCCAGTGATATAGGACTCCGTTGCGCATTCGTTGGAAATGTTAAGCGCATTCCTTGCGCAATCCCCTCTGAAAGAACTGCAGCAGGAGCCTCGCGTGGCACGACAAGACTACTGAAGGGCAGACAAAAGACGCAAAAAGTTCTCGTATTGCGTCGTTCTTCTTGATCGGGAAAACCCATTTTATCTGCTGAAGCACTGAACGGCGCGCCGCTCATTGAGCAAAGAACGAGAATATCTCGCTCAAAAGAACTTGCCTCTAAAGCATCGACAGACCCGGCATAAACATATGAGAGCTGGGCGGACAGCAGGATATTAACGGTAAGAGCGACAAGCACGGTCCAGGCGCAGGCACTTCCACCCCGCCTCTTTAATCGTAGAAATGCCCTTTTCCGTTTTGGCCAAGGCATAAGAATTATCGCGCCCCTCTCACCACCCGCACTCAAGTAACAACCGAACCAATAAACGACAAAAATATGAATGTAAATTTTAAATATTATTTTTATTGGATATTTATTTTTAATAACTACAACATTTATAATCCGTGTATTATCACACACTATTTATTTTCTTATCGTGTTATTTCACACACCTCAATCACCACCGGTAGTCGGTTAACCCCATACCGCTCATCACAAGAAGCTTGGCTCCCATCAGAATCACGATGACACTACTCAGCTTGCTTAAGACATTGCGATGCTGAGGAATGATCCGCTGGATTTTTTTCGAGAACCACCCCGCAGCCCCCCCACCAAGATAGTAGAGCGGTGATACGGCCGTTCCGAGACCAAAAAGCAGCGCAAGCGTTCCCCCAGTAACGGGCGACTGTGTCGTTGCCGCATAGAGCAACACAGCCGATAGGGGCAAACAGGGCATCAGGCTTGTCGCCGCCCCAACACTGGCCATGTGCCGGTAGGTCCGCCAGCGGGAAACCTCTCCGGTTGATGTATTGGTTCCGCTTGGTGTTGAACAGGCTGCTCCGCGACGACGCCAAGCCAGAACACCCACGGCAACAATCACAGCGCCACTGCCGGCCAAAACAATGCTAGGATCAACCATCTCCAGCAAAACTGCTCCCACCACCCCGGAGGCCACGCCAAGAAAGCCATAGGTCATGACTTTGCTGGATACGAAAACGACCGTGGCCGATAATCCCTGACGAATGCCCGACTGTGTTCCAAAAACATACGGGCCGATCAACGGCAGGCAGGAAAAACTGCACAGTGTCAATCCGTAGAAAAGTCCCATCGTCAGAACCCCGACATAAATACTGTCGAACTCTTTTAAGAGATCGAGGTGCAGCAACAAGTCTGGGTTGGCCGCTTCATTCATGCCGTTTCAGCCTCGACAATCTCACCGTTCAAGCTTTCTTCGCGGGCAATCAGCGCCGCGCCGACAGCCGTGGTGACCTGAGGAACGCTAGGTGGGACATAGAGATCCGTCACCAGTTCATCCTCCAAGGCCTTTTTTAGGCCGCAATTGAGCGCCGGACCGCCATCAAAAAACACCGTTTCCTGCAGCCCAATACGCTTGACCATCCTGGCCACTCTATTGGCGATTGAGTAATGCGCCCCGGCAATAATGTCGGCTTTTTCCTTACGACGGGCCAGCAAGGAAATAATTTCGGATTCCGCAAAAACGGCGCAAGTCGAGTTGATGCGGATGGGGACTTTGGATTCAAGTGATACCTCGCCCATTTCGGTCACATTGATTTCCATAATCCGACAAAGCGTTTCAAGAAAACGCCCCGTCCCGGCCGCACACTTGTCGTTCATCGCGAAATTTTTGGTAACGCCGCTATCGTCCAGCGCAATGACTTTGCTGTCCTGTCCACCGATATTGATAATGGTGCGAACCGTCACGCCCGCCTGAGCGCCGTACCAAGTCGCCCCTTTAACGTTGGCGCTGATTTCGCTGATATTCGAACTGGCGAATTTGACGAGACGACGCCCGTAGCCGGTGGAGGTTACCCGTTCCACGGCATCTTCAGGCAACTCCAGTTGCTTGAGCAAATCCCCCAAAATCTGCTGCGCCGTTTCCTCACAATGCACACCGGTGGGCGCAACCTTGTAGCCGAGGATCTGCTCATCATCGATCACGGCCACCTTGGTTGTCGCCGATCCAATATCAATTCCCGCAAAGTAACTCATCTGAATTCCTTATCTCGCGCAAACGGGCATTAGCCGCGGCGCTTCCCCGTCAAGGTTTCCATGAACGCTTCAATTCTGGTTCTCAGCTGTTCGACATCCTGCGGGCTGTAATCAGTTTCAATTCTAAGCATTGGAATTCCATTTTCCCGCAGAAGGGTTTCGGTCAACTTGGTTTCCAGATCGTAGGGATGGCACCCTTTGAGCGTATGATAGATCACGCCCTCTACCCGGTGATCTTCCACCAGTTGCAGCAATCGATCTCGTCGGTCGAGCGTGGTTGAGAAAATCGGACAAGTGCAGGGCAACAAATAGCGATCTGCGATGGCATGCAGCATGTCATTCACCGAACCTTCATCAACGGCTACCTTGTCGTGGAGGTAACGGTTCGACGTGCAAAACTCATCGGCAACCAGAGCTCCGCCCAGTTCCTCAATTACGGTGGGAATTTTCCAGTTGGGGAAAACCATAGGGGAGCCAGTCAGCATGAGACGTATTGCTTTTGGTTTTGTGACACTTGTCCTATTGCGAACCCGCTCTTCCAACTCATCGTTCAGCAGAGACATTGCTGCCGTCCAGCTTTCGGCATGGTCGTAGAAATATGCGTTCAGCACTTCCAAGGCATCTCGCCCACTGATTACCGTGGTATCGGCCTTTCTGATGGTGTGGAAACGATCAAACTCCACCTGTGCCCGCTGAACCAGACGAATGGCTTCACGCAGTCGGCGACGATTGACCTTCACCCCGGTCACCTTTTCAACTTCCCGCTTAAAGCGCTTGATTTCGCTTAACCACATTTCACGGGATGCCTCGGATTCCTTGATCCTGGGCATATCCATCATCATAACTGGGGCGTGCTCTTCCATGATGGCGCCCATTTTGGTCTTCCAGTCGCAACTAGCCGGAAGCGCGACAAGGCTGCAATCCTGGTAGAATGACAAGACGGGCAAGGCGGAAAAACCCATTTCAGATTTGACCATAGGACAGGCGACGTCAGGCAGAAACTCCTCACCAACTTCGGTACTGTCATAAGCGCCCGCACAAAGACGAACCGGTTGTCCTCCCGCGGCATAGATGATCTCTTCAGGAACGAAAAGGCAGTATGTGCCAATAAGTTTACGTCCCTCTTCCCTGGGAACCGCGCCTTTTCCGCCATCCGTAAAAGTTTTAAAAATACGGTCGAAGTAAGCCATGTTTTTAGGCCGAGACGGTTCATCCTCGATAGCATCGAAAATTTCGCGAACCGTCATCGCCAGATTGACTTTGACTTTATTCGCAAGTCTTTGGCGTTTTTCTTGAGCGTCCATCGCCTATATTTCCTTCTCGGTTTTATTCTCACCCGGCAATCCCTGACGCTTTAGGAACCCCTCCTGCGAAGCCGTAAAGATCGGCACGCCACAAAATGTCGCCTGCAAAGCCTTGTCTTCTGGACAAACTTCGACACAACGAAGGCAAAGGGTGCAGTCCTGCGTAACGAGATTGGTGAGGGTTTTTTCTTCTTCAATTTCCCGGATTTCCATCGGACAGGCCCGAGAGCAGTTGCCGCAACGCGTACAACGTTGTCCATTTTTCTTAAGTGATGTCAGTCCGATCTTGTCGAACAGGGAAAGTGCAGCCAGCATCGGGCAATACGAGCAAAGGAAACGCCTTTTGACAAAAGCCGTGGTGAAGAACAGCCCGGTCAGGATTACTCCTAGAGACGTTAGAATCAGCCTCACGCTGCCTGAAAAATCGACGTAGATTTGACTAAAATCACCATTGAAAATAGGCAGAATGAGCCGCGCCGGACAGATTTGACAGAATGCCACGGACCAGTCGCGCGGCAAGGTTGGCAGACCGAATACCGAGTTGGCCATTCCCAAAGGAATAAGGATCATCAATACCAGGAGGATGTATTTGACCGACCTATAACGTGTGCGAGTCATCCAAGCAAAACGGGATACATCGACCCCGATGAATGTCCGCAACTTGGTCATCATGTCCTGAAGAAAACCGAACGGACAAACCCAGCCACACCAGGCCTTATTCAGCACAATCGCCCACAAGGCAAAGATGCCAACGGCTTTGAGCAGCCGAATACCTGCATCGCCAAGAAATTCACCGAGTGGACGATTCAGCATATGCTGGAAGCCGATGAAGAAGCACCCCCCTCCCCGATCGTCCATATAGGCACAGGAAAATGTGGGAAGTCGGCTCCCAAGATCAATGAGAAACAATCCGCCGTACACCAACAGAATGAAGCAGACGAATTGAACAGCTATGCGCAGTCGGTAAACCTTCATGCTTGCAGCCTCCTGCGCCGCCTTCTCACGGCAATTGCGCCAGCGGCGACCAAAACCACACCGCCAAGCGAATAGAAACCAACCGTCTGGCTCTCCCAATCGAGACGCGACGGATAAACCTTCAAGGGGTAGGTCGCTACATAACGCTGATTGTGGAAATGCTCATCCCCCAGCATGCCCATTTCTTCGACGACATGCTCAAGAGTCAGCAGATACATTTCGCTTTTGCGCGTATCGATTTCATCGGGAAAATCTTCTTTGATTAGGGTAAAGACCGCTTCGCCATTGGCATCCGTGCGCTTGCTCTGACTCCACCCCTGCCCGGTGGTCAACGTCACCGGCGTATTGACGAGTTTATTTCCCTTGAAGTTGGCGCGAACATGCAGTCTGTGCCCCGTATGCGCCCGATAACAGGCGTCATGATCATGGCAAAGGCGCTCAATCTCTAGAATAGGCCGCCCTTCAAACAATCCCGGGCCGGTTGGCGCGTCCTGTTTGCGTTCATCCGGCTCATCGCCATGGGCAAAAACGGCCCCATGGGACATCAACTGAACCCAGGTCCCGTCCCGAACCCCCAGATCATTATAGGCAAACAGCCTGTACCACCCCCCATCTCCGGAAGGAAATGAGACAGTCGAGGTTTTACCCCGTTGTTTCGGCTTATGAGCCTTGACGGTTGTGTCGGGAAAAGTAACCCAAAGAACGGTATTGTTCATTGACGTCTGGGGCCGACCACTTTCCAGCCTCCCCGAAACTGACATTGCACCATGATCCACTGCGCCATGAGACATCCTCTCATGGTCGTTGGATTGAGGTTTGGCGACATGTTTCATAGAAACGTGCCCCATGCCATCCGACTTCATCGACATGATGCCGCCGGACAGCATTGGAAAGGCGCCTGAACGGATATAATAGGTCCGCCTCATATACGACGAGGTTTTCCGTTTCTTTTCGTTACCCTTTTTTGCGCTGCCCGCCTGATCGCGGCCTTTCCATTCCGACGAACGGTTTTCCTCCCGTTTTCCGGAAGCTTCCATGGCGGCCTTCATCTTTGCCCGTTGAGCTCGGATTTCATCCCAGGACATCGACTCGATCCACATCGGGATATCGCCTGTTACCGCAGCCTGACCCATCTCGCGGGATTGAGCCCCAACCGGCATGCAACCGACTATCAGGAAAAAGGCGAATGCTTTCAACCTCATGATTCAGTCCTCATATTTTGGACATCGAAAACGGCGCAGCAAAAAGCTGCGCCGTCATTCCGTTACCAGCTGTAGGAAATTCCGGTGAAGAAGTTGAACCCTTCACCCGACGTATAGCTGCGATATCCGTCCGAAGTGCTGTAGGTCGCCCGCTCATAATACCTGGTGTTGAGCAGGTTATGAGCCTGGGCCCAGAATGACACCGGACCGCGGTCATAGTTCAGCCGAAGGTCCCAAATTCCGGGCCGACTGGCTTTACCCATAGAGTCTGCGTCATTATCGTCATGGGTGTAGTAACTGGAAATCTTATCCCAAGCCAACTCAATGGCTAATTCATCCATCGGCATCCAGGTTCCCCGAAGGTTGACGTGATGCTTGGGCGAAGACGACAGGTCATTGCCGCTGTAGTCGGTGCCGCTCGTCGTATAATCGAGATACTTATTGCGGGCGTAGGTGTAGGCCCCGGAAACTTTGAAGTTTTCATTGATTAGATAAGCCCCAGACGCCTCAACGCCTTTGAACTCAACCTTACCGGCATTGACCATGGCATCCGAACCTGCCTGCTGATATTGGACGACAAAATTTCTCATGGTGGTGTGATAGAGGGCCAGATCGTATTTCATCCGCTTACCGAACAACTTGCCGCGAATACCGGCTTCCCAGTTCTCAGCCGTTTCCGGAAGCAGATTGGGGTTCGCCGTGTAGCCCGTCGGCCCGCCCCTGTCTTTGAACAGGTAGGTCGTGGACGGCACAACGAAACCTTCGCTGAAACCGGCCCAAATATTGTTATTATTATCCAGCTGCCAGGTCGCCCCAAGTTTCCGGGTCACACTGGAGTAATGCGACTGCGCATCTTCTTCAGAGTCCCCTCGCTTGATTGCATTGTATTTAACGCTGTCATGACGGGCCCCTAACGTCAGACGCAACTTTTCCAATGGGGAAACTTCAAACTGGACGAAAGGCGACCGAACGTTTGCAACAATGTTCCAGACATAGTCAATGCCTGTGTCCGAGGTTCTACCGTTCATAGTTTTGTCATCGGAATTACTTTTTATCAGATCAAGGCCGGCAATGACCCGTGAACGATAGAAATCGAAATCCTTCCGGTATGTGGCGGTCAGGTTCTGGGTGATAACATGCTCATCACTGTAATCACCGCTGGCGCTGTAAGACGGCGGACCGGCCTCATGATGGTTGCGAAGGCTATAGGCAACTTTCAACTCTGAATCGTCGGTGACCGCCAGTTCGTAGGCTCCGGAAACCGTCAGGCGTTGCTGGTCGTTAAAGGCGTCAAAGACGTTTGCCCCATTCCAGTTTTGATCATACTCCGCCTGAGTTAACGACCCAGGGTTTTCAAGATAGACATCCAGATATTCCGCACGAAGCGTCAAAAGCGAATTATCGTTGATGTCCTTGGTCACTTTACCGCTGAGAGCCGTACGATCATTTTTGCTCCGGTCCTGCCAGTTGGATGAGTCGAGAAAGTTGGCATTGAGGAAATAGCCATATCCGTTCGCCGTTCCAGCAGCCGAGACGCCACCCCTTTTCCTCGAATAAAGTCCACCTTCGGCCCAGGCCTTGTATTCAGGTTCTAAGGGTGCATCGCGGGTAATTACGTTAATGACACCGCCAATAGCGTTGGAGCCATAGAGCACTGAAGAAGGTCCGCGGAGAACCTCAACCCGCTGAATGTCCATACTGCCGGTATCGTTAGCCCAGGACTGAACGCCACTTCCGAACGTATTGACGGACATTCCATCGATCAGGTTGACGGTATAGTTCTTCGACCCCATAGGAATTCGCAAGTTCCGCACCATGCTGGTGCCGGGAATGCGGTTGAGCAACTCCTTTTCGGAATCAACAAATTTGACGATATCCAGCTCTTCTTCACCAATAACATCAATGGTCACTGGCGATTCCTTAATTGCCGCGGAAACACGCGATGCCGTTACCGAAACCTCATCAAGGGTCTGACTTGATGCATCTTCGGCATGCGCCAGCATCGGAGTGGAAACAGCGAGAACAGCTGCAAACGTAAATTTTGCAAAAGTTTCTCGATTCGCGGCGAAGGAAATTCCGCCGACGGCGTTTGTGTTGGTAGACATTGAGCCCCCCAAAAGACAATAAATTGAAATCTAAATAGCCGCGCATACGCAGCCGCCCACCCCGAGCGGCGCACCTATCGGCCAAATACGTTAAAGCTTAGGAATAGCTAGGCGGCGCCCGAGAGCCTAAAGGCCTAACCGAAAGAGACACGGGATTTCTTTCCGCATCCTTCAGAAACGATAGTCGCGCCCCCAGGACAATGCCTTCAGAAAGAACGACAATGGGAGCCGTTCTCGGCATAACAAGACCATTCAATGGCAAACAGAAGACGCAGAAATTCCGCGTCACCCGTCGTTCATCTTGTTCCGGGATATCTGCTTGATCCGACGAAGAACTGGACAAGGATCCATTTAGCGAGCAGAGAAAGAGAATATCCCGCTCGAAAGAATTGGCCTCCGGGGCTTCAGCAGAGCCTGCATAAACGTCGGAGATCTGAGCTGACAGCAGAATATTGACAATAAGAGCGACAAGCACGGTCCAGGCGGAAAAATTCCCCCCACGCCTCTTTAACCGCAGAAATGCTCTTTTTCGCTTTGGCCAAGGCATAAGAATACCCGCGCCCCTCTACCACCCAATCTCAAATACCAAACGAACCAATAAACGACAAAATTCATAATGTAAATTTTTTATATTAGTTTTTTTAAATAATTATCCTAAGTAATTCTAAATTTTAAATTCCGTGTTTAATAACACATTATTTTTTATTTAGTGTGTTTTCCCACACATTAAATAAAACAAAACAACACGCAACAAAAAAACCCCGGCTCAATCCTGAACCGGGGTTTTGAAATCTGGTAGCGGAGGACGGACTTGAACCGCCGACACGCGGATTATGATTCCGCTGCTCTAACCAACTGAGCTACTCCGCCATGGAGTTTTGGCCGCGCCGTTTTTTGGTGCGGAGACAGGCGTATACGGTGTCTGGCAGGGTGCTGTCAAGGCGTTATAGCCCTCTTGCCATGACATTTTTTAAGATATCCGTTTAGCCTTCGATCCAGCCACCGCCCAGCACCCGTTCGCCATCGTAAAAAACGCAAGCCTGGCCCGGCGCAATCCCCTGGTGCGGTTCGTCCAGATCGATTTTTGCGCCTTTTTCCCTGCCGTAGAGAGTGGCCGCCACAGGGCTTTGCAGGGAACGCATTTTAACCGTGAGCTTGATGCCGTCTTTTGGCGGCTGATCGCCCTCACCCAACCAGTTGACGTCACTCACATCAAAGCCGGGCTTTTCAAGCGCCTCCTTGGGGCCAGCGATTAGCCGATTGTTGACGGCATCGATTTTCAGGACATAGTAAATGGTGCCGCCACCGATATTCAGCCCGCGGCGCTGGCCGACCGTATAGTGAATGATGCCTTTATGGCGGCCTATTGTCTCTCCCTCTTGAGTGACAATATCCCCCTCTTTAGCGCTGCCGGGACGGAGTTTTTCAACGACATCGGCATAGGACCCCATAGGCACAAAGCAGATATCCTGGCTTTCCGGTTTGGCGGCGACTTTCAGACCGTGCTTCCCAGCCAACTCACGGGTTTTATCCTTGCTCCTATCACCAAGTGGGAAGCGAATGAATTTCAGCTGTTCCTTAGTGGTGGCGAAAAGGAAGTAGCTTTGATCTTTCTTGTGGTCGGCGCCCCGCAACAATTCCGGCCCATCGTCACCCATGCGCCATTGAGCATAGTGACCGGTGACCAAAAGATCGCCGCCGAGCTCTCTTGCCTTGGTCAAGAGATCGCGGAATTTCACAGTCTCATTGCACCGGACACAGGGCACCGGCGTCCGCCCCGCCAGATAGGTATCGGCGAAATCTTCGATGACATCGCGCTTAAAGGTCTCTTCCATATCCAGCACGTAATGAGGAATACCCAGCGAATCGGCAACCCGGCGGGCGTCGCGGATATCGACACCGGCGCAGCAGGTATTGCCCCGCGCTATCGCTTCTCCATGATCGTAGAGCTGCAAGGTCAGGCCAACCACATCATAGCCCTCTTCGACCAGCAAAGCGGCCGTGGCCGAGCTATCGACGCCGCCCGACATGGCGACGACGACCCGCGTGTCTTTCGGGGCCTTGTCTATTCCAAGTGAGTTCATATCGTTTTAGGGTCCTGCCCCTAGGACTATTCGTCCTTGCCTAAGTCCATAAAGCCGCTACGGAGATACAAAATGATCTTCCAAATCTCATCGACTTCGAAACGCTTTTCAAAGTCCGGCATGGCGGTGCCGAATTCGTGACCGCCCTCAACGATGCTCCAAAAGAGGAATGGATCGGTTGAAACCGGCATATTGATCGTATAGCCAAGCGGAGCTGGTGGTGGGTTGAAATTCTGACTATCGGGCCCATTGCCCATTCCGCGCAACCCATGGCACCGTACGCAAAAAGCCTCAAACAGCGCCTTGCCATCGCCGATATTATCGTCCGTCGGCTTTAAGGGGTTGCGCAGCTCCCAATATTTTTCTGGAACCCCATGCATTTCCAAATCGTTGGCTTGAGCAGGAAAAACCACAACCCATAAGATCAAAATCGCAAACAGACGCATTGATCAGTCTCGCTCATCCAGCCAAGCCGCCTGAATGGCTTGGAGGACTTTTTCATTGCAGTGCTCTTTATCGTCGTCAAAGTCCGGCAGGTCCATCACCATTTTCCAAAGGTCGGTGAAGCGGATATTGACGATATCCTGCTCTGGATAAGCATCTTCCAGCTCAATGGCAATATCGTAAACATCGGTCCAGCGCAGTCCCATTTACGGCCTCCCTCGGTTTATTTATCGACCTGCATGTTACGGGTCGCAGCCGGTAGAGTCACAACCAAACCATCGAGATCGGAGGTCAAATCGATCTGGCAGCCAAGGCGCGAGGTATGGGTTAGCGCAAAAGCGAGATCGAGCATATCCTCTTCGTCTTCGCTGGGTTCATCCAGTTTGTCGTAGAACTCGGGATCGACGATAACGTGGCAGGTCGAGCAGGCCAGAGACCCTTCACAGGCCCCTTCCAGGTCGATGCCGTTCTGGTGGGCCAGTTCGAGCACCGACACCCCTTCTTTTCCTTCAACTTCCTTACGTTCGCCATCGGGCAGAATGAAAGTCATCTTCGGCATGAGCGAGAACTCCTACTCTTCGCTAATTTTTTCTTCCAGGACATCCACTTCAACTCCGCTTAACGCATCGCGGATACCGCGATCCATACGGCGGGCGGCAAACTCCTGGGTTTCTTTGTCCAAGACATCGACAGCCGCGTCAATCTCTTCACGCATACTGCCCTTGATTGCCTGATCAAGCGCGGTAACGGCGTTATCGACCTTGGCCCGTTCGTCTCCACTGAGCAGATCGCCGTCCACTTGCAGCGCAGCAATAACGGCATTGAGCACACGGGAGGCCTCGACGCGGGATTCGGCCAGCAGCCGATCTTGGATATCGTCTTTAGCGTGAACCATGCTGTCGCGCA
>Ga0070728_10001902_pt1 | contig 28422 bp, 32 predicted proteins | sample tdDd471_FD_66723 | JGI IMG/M metagenome (GOLD analysis project Ga0070728, IMG submission 66723) | Marine sediment microbial communities from the Atlantic coast under amendment with organic carbon and nitrate - tdDd47.1 | ecosystem: Environmental > Aquatic > Marine > Coastal > Sediment | place...
AAAATCGTCTCGCCGAACGGGCGGAGCCGTGCGCTGGTGCGATCCAAGTTCAAGACTCGTCCTCTTTGCGGGCCTCGATCGTCACCTTCTTCGCGAGCTTGGCCCGCGCCGCGACCTTCGGCAATCCCGCCGACCGCCACGCGTTGGTCAGCGCGTCGTAGCGTTCAAGCGGGTCGAGGCCGAGGTTCCAGCACACCTTGTCGCGACACTCCCAGCACAGCAGCAGGGGGCGCGTGTCGGACTCGCGGAGGTCCATCGCACCGTTCATCAGGCACTGGCGTTCGGTGCAGTGGGGGACGGACAGCATGTGCGTCGCCTCGTGCAGCGACAGGCCGAAGAAGCGTGCGCGCGCGAGTTCATCGGTCTTGCCGTAGTCCACGCGCCAGGTGCTGCACATTCCGACGCGCAGCTTCATCGATCCCCACCCGAAGGTATAGCGCGTGCCGGGCAAGTGCATGTCGCGGTCGGTAATCGCCAAAAGGAACAGCGCATCGTCCGGCAGGCGTTTCACGAGCGCCGGGATGCAGCGGCGAATCGAGAATCGCCGGCGCTTGGGATCGTACGCCTTGCGCGGAAGTGCGGCGGGCTCCATCACGCGCACCTCGCGGCCGAAGTAGGCCCGCAGCAGCTCGGCCAGTTTCCCGATCCGGTCCGGTTCGCGCATCGGCCGGGTGAGCGCGGGCCAGACGTAGATCACCTTGCGCTTGCTCGTCCCCCGCTTCGGATCCGCCGCGCGGTAGGCGTCGAGCGGTTGAGGTTGCTCAAGATGGCGATAGCGCCACTGCCCCGGCTTGGCCTCCGGCAAGCGCGGCCAGAACTCGCGCTGCGTCGGGACGCTCGCCGCGGAGGCGACCAGGATCGTCAGCAGAAACGTCCTCATCGATCCGATCTTAAGTGCCGGCACCTCCTATACTCACGCGCAATGGCCCGTTTCCAGACCTGCCCGAAGTGCGCCGCGCTCCTCGAACCCGGGACGAAGGCGTGTCCGTACTGCGATGCGAACCAGGCAGCCGCACTGGCGCCGACGCCGACGCAGGACCGCGACGCCACCTCCCGCCTGGGCTTGTGGATCGTGGGCGCCTGCGTCGCGCTCTACATCGTGATGCTGCTGCTGGATCCGGGACGCGGCGACAAGGGCGAGGGCAATCAGCTCTCCGTGTCGCGCATCGGCTACATCACATTCGGCATGCACGAGACGTTCCTGGTTCGCCACTGCGGCCAGTACTGGCGTCTCGTCACTGCCAACTTCGTTCATCTGGGAGTCTTCCACCTGATCATGAACTGTGCCGCGCTGGCGATGGTTGTGGGGCTGGCGGGAGGGACGCTGGGGGCGGATCGCACGTGGGTGGTGTTTCTCTTCACGGGGATCATCGCGACTACGGCGAGCAGCCTCTACGGGCAGAGTGGCGCCGGCGCATCGGGTGGTCTTTGCGGGTTGATCGGTGCCCTCGCGGTCTATGGGTACCGGCGCGGCGGTTTCGAGGGGCGGATGCTCCAAAAGCGGATGCTTACGTGGGCAGCCGTCATCCTCGTCCTCGGATTCATCCCCGGTCCGTGGGGCCGGATCGACAACGTGGCGCACGGCATGGGCTTCGTCTCCGGCGCGGCGCTCGGGTGGCTTGCCAGCGCGGCTCGTGCGTGGGGTAGCCGCGTCGACCGCATCTGGCGCACCGCCGGCGTGGTCGGGCTGATCCTGACGATCGTGGTCGGGACCGTGTTCCTTGCGCCGAACGTCTGGCGCAGTCGCGAACGCCACGAGGTGAAGGTCTACAACGCGGCCGTGCGTCGCGCCATGGTCGCGCTGACAATCGGCAAGGAGGCGTCGTCCTTGCCGAAGCCGCTGAAGGAAGCTCCCGCAAACGGGGAGTCTCTCCAGGATGCAGTCAATCGTGCGCTGGAGCTCGTGCGCAAGGGCGCACCGGCAACGGAGCTCTCCGCAGCGATCCGCAAGGCGGACAACGAGTGGCGCGATTGGCAGGAGCGCGTGATGTGCAGTCACGCAGTAGGATTCGCAGGCTCATGACAAAACCGCTCGTCTACGACTTCAACTCCTGGCTGGGTTTGCGCCTTGGCGCGGACGGTGAAACCGTCGAACTCGAAGCGAAGGCACCGGAGCACCAGATCGGGAACGGCATGGTGCACCTCGCCGTCCTGACGACGCTGGGCGAGGTCTCCGCCGCACACGCCGTGGGTGGGCCCGTCGTGCCCTCCGCGGTCACCGCCAACTTCCTGCGGCCCGCCCCGATGGGCCTGTTGACCGCGAAAGGCCGCGTGCTCGTCAAGGGCAAGCGGCTGTGCACCGCGGAAGGTCTCGTGCACTCCGGCGACAAGCTCGTCGCCAAGGTCACGGTGACGTTCGCGGTAACCGGTTAGCATTCCCCTATGAACCTCAAACAGATCGCGTGGACGCTGGTGCTCGCCGCACCGTTGCTCGCGCAGGATCCGCTCCAGGCGAAACTCGACAAGAAGCTCGCCAAGGGCTTCGTCACGAAGATCGAGTGGGTTCAGGACTACGCTGGCGCGAAGAAGAGTGCGGCGATTTCCGGGCAGCTGGTCCTCGCGTACTTCACGCGCTCGTACGCGCCATGACCCCCTTGCGATCAGGTTGAGGGCGGGACCCTCAGCTCCCCCGAGTTCAAGAAGTTCAGCGCCGCCTACGTGCCGTTCCTGCATGTGACCTCCCGCGTTCGGGATCGCCAGGACGACCGGCTCCACTCCGATTACGGATTCACGCACACGCCGTGCTTCGCGTTTCTCGACCCGAAAGGCGGAGTGCTGTCCACCAAGGCGGGCGTGCTCGACATCGCCGGGCTGCAGCGGCTTGCGGAGAGTGCGGCGAAACTGCGCGCCGCGTTCCTGGATCTCAAAGCGAAAGCCGCAGCAGGCGACGCACTTGCCCAGCAGCGTTTCGAGGTGATGGAACTCGAACTCGGCCACGTGACCTACGCCGACTATCGCCAGCGGAACCCCGACCTCGCCAAGCTGACCGAAGGCGTTCGGGACTCGGTGCTGATGGTCGCGGGCGATGTGCTGCTCAAGGATGCGAAAGCGGCCCTGGCGGCAGCCGGACGCGATCGGGAGAAGCAGAACGCGGCATTGCTTGAGGTGGGAGAGCGGCTGCTGGCCGGGGTGAAGGAGGGCGCCGAGCCTTTCGACGACCAGCCGCGCATCCGCTTCTACTACTACCTCGGAACCGCAGGCGACCGGCACGGCCGGACTGACATGCTCGAAGCGGCGATGACCGCGCTTGAGGACGACGCCGAGGACAACAAGAACGTGGCGCAGACGCTCGCCGCTTGGAAGAAGAAGCTGGCCGCGCTCAAGACGGCCAAGTGATCGAGTGAAGGCCGACGATCTCGTCTGTTACTGCTATCGCGTGTCGCTGCGCAAGCTCGTGAACTACGCGCGCCGGGAACGTCCGGCGCGTGCTTCGCAGCTGAGCCGTTGCCTCGATGCGGGCACCGGCTGCGGTTGGTGCATCCCCATCCTGAAACGCATCCACGACGATCCCGAAGCGTTCGACGCGACCTCGATCGACTCGGCTGCCTACGAGAAGCAACGCTCCGAGTACAGAGGCGACGCAGAGCGCAAGCACTCGTTTTAGAGGGTTGGCGGTTCGCAGTTCACGGTCGGGCGCCGCCGTTCGCCGGACCGACATTCGCGGCCTTCCCACAACCCGGCTGCGACCGCCTACCGCAAACCGCCTACTGCCTACGCGCGCCGCTCCGCGACGCACTCTTGTGTCGTCGGCTCCCGCGCGCGCTACTCCTTCTTCTTCCGGTCGCGCTTTTCCTTCTGTTTCTTCTTGCGCTCTGCGCGCTTCGCAGCCTTGTCCGCTTCGGCGGTGCGCTTGCCCTTGCGCGCGTCCGCGGCGGCCACCGGATCGAACGACTTCTCGTTGTCTGACCACCACTTGCGCCAGACTTCGATGCCGCCCTTGAGCTGCTCGCCCGTCGCATAACGCAGCGCCTTCACGGCGATGTCGCGCGTGCGGCCCGCGCCGCGCTTGTCCTTGTAGCCGTACTGGATGAGCCGATCGATCGCTTCTTTGGTGGGCACGTTGGCGACCGCCATGGCGCGCGCCTGCCGCACATCGCGGTCCTCTTCGTTCTTGGAGTCGAGCAGCGCCTTGATGGTGGACTCCTGCGCGAGGTCGTGCAGCGCCTGGATGACCTTCAGCAGCTCTTCGCGGTCGTTCTCCTTGACCGCCAGCGGCTTGAGTCGCGCGGCCAGCGAGCGCGCCGCCTGCCTGCGCTCCGCCTCGAGCGTCCGCGTCCCCAGCGTTTCGATCGCCCCGTAGCGCAGTGCGGTGTTCTTGTTCTTGAGGAGCTTGGTGAGCGGCGTGGTCAGGACGGGGTCCTGGTTGAGCGCCGCCTCGTGCAGGCCGGTGAAGACCTCCTCGTCGTTCTTCGACGCCAGCTTCTTCGCGATCAGCTTGGCGGACTCCTTGCGCTCTTTAAGCTCATCGTCCCCGGCGGCGAGAGCGACCGGAGCGAGCAGGAAGGCGACCAGGGGGATGAGATGCGATGTGCGCATACACATCTAACTCGGTAGGCGGGCTCAGGTTTTCAAACGCAATACCGCCTCGATCACCATCGACGCGGCCGCCTCGATCTCCGCCTCAGTTGTAAAGCGGCCCAGCCCGAAGCGGATGGCCCCCCGCGCCCCCTCCCGATCGACCCCGATTGCGGCCAAAACCGGGGAAACATCGACATTTTCCGAGTGGCAGGCGGCTCCCGCCGAAACCGCCAGCTGCGGGCACGCCGCCATCAGTTCCGCGCTGTTCACGCCTCGGAAAGAGACGTGCAGGTTGCCGGGAAGACGGTCATCGCTGGGGCCATTGAGCTCCACGCACGGGAGTTCCGTCGCCAGCCGCTGGTGCAGGCGGTCGCGCAGGGCAGCGATGCGGACGGATTCCGCGGCGCCTTCCACGCGCAGGATCTCGCACGCCTCGCCGAGCCCGACGATGCCCGGCAGATTCAGCGTGCCGGCGCGTCGACCGCCTTCCTGTCCGCCGCCGAACGATTGGGGGGCGAGTTCGACCCCGTCGCGGACGAAAAGGGCGCCGCAGCCGATCGGGCCGTGGAACTTGTGGCCGGTCAGCGAGAGAAGATCGACTCCAAGATCCGCGACCGGGAACGGTTGTTTGATCGCCTGACTCGCATCGGAATGCAGCAAAACGTTGTTTTGACGGCAGATACGCGCGACTTTCGCGATCGGCTGGATGGTCCCGACTTCGTTGTTGGCAGCCATGACGCTGACGAGGTCGGTTTCGGGCCGAATCGCGGCTTCGACATCGGCGGGCCGGACGCGGCCATCCGAGTCGACCGGGAGGATGGTTGCCGTGCAGCCTTGGGCCACGAGGTGCTCGACGGTTTCCAGCACGGCGGGATGTTCGATCTGCGTGGTGATGACATGTCGCCGCACCGCCCCGAGGAGGGCCAAATTGTTGGCCTCGGTGGCGCCACTGGTGAAGACGATCTCGCTCGGCTGGGCGTTCAGCAGCGCCGCGATCTGCTCGCGGGCGCGGGCGACGGCTGCTGCCGCGGCGCGACCTGGAGCGTGGCTGGTGCTACCCGGATTGGCGAACTCGGGACCCATAGCGCGGACCATCGCTTCGCGCACGCGCGGGTCGACCGGTGTGGTCGCGTGGTTGTCGAGGTAAATCATTTTGGCGCAGTGGTTTATGTTCGCGGATCGGGGTCTGGAAGAATCGGGTCCGAGAGTGGTACGATTTCGCCGTTATGCCCAGTATCACCATTACGGAGAAAGCGGCCCGCAAGGGCAACAGCATCATCGCGGATCAGGAGGAAAAGCTCCTCGACCCGGGATTGCGAATCAAAGTGATGGGCGGCGGTTGTTCCGGCCTCATGTACCAGATGGACATCGGCGCGGGACCGGCCGCGGAGGGCGAGGAGGTTTTCGAGTTCGACGGCTTCCGCGTCTACATCGACAAGAAGTCGCTCTTCTTCCTCAACGGGAGCGAACTCGACTATCTCGATGGCCTCACCGGTGCCGGATTCAAGTTCCGCAATCCGAACGCGACCGGTACGTGCGGCTGCGGCGAATCCTTCTCGGTGTGATGAACCGAGCTTGCCGCGCGACACGTCGCACGGCTTTCCCTCACATCCATTCCGGCAAATTGTGGATCGCCGGAAAGCAGACTGGCATAATCCCGCCCCTACAGCAGGCGAAGGTCGATCCCCTATGAACCTCATAGCCTTGAGCTATTTCGAGGGCTTCGGAAATGTGCTTGTCTTCGCGCTTTTCGGAGCCCTGTTCGTATTCTTGAATCTCTTTGTCATCGGCAAAGTGGTCATGCGTCGACCCCACAAACCAGAGTGGGGTCAGAAGGCTGAGACCTTCGAGTGTGGCGAGCCGGCGATGGGTGACTCGTGGATCCGGTTTGATATCCGGTTCTACACACTCATGTTGATCTTCCTGATCTTCGACATCGAGATCGCCATCCTCTTCCCGTGGGCACGCGTCTACGGCGACTTCATCAGCGCAGGACACGGCGGATACGCCTTCCTCGCGATGTTCTTCTTCCTCGGTGTTCTGACGCTCGGCCTTGCCTATGACTGGCTGCGCAAGGACCTCGAGTGGACGAGCACGCGTCCCGGTCGCGCGGTGCCCGAAGAAGCGATGGAGCCTCTGGTTCCGGAATCCAAGCCCATCGAGGAGGAGTCCGCGGCATGAGCGATGCCACCAAGACGCGTCCCGGCCGGCCGGCACATCTGCCCCCGCCCGAGCGTTTCGACCCCGAGATCGAGCAGACCATTCTCCTGACCAAGGCCGAGTGGCTGGTCGACTGGGGTCGCAAGTCGAGCCTGTGGCCGCTGGGATTCGGACTCGCATGCTGCGCGATCGAGATGATCTCGACCGCCATGACGAAGTACGACATCAGCCGCTTCGGCGCCGAGGTGTTCCGCGCTTCGCCGCGCCAGGCCGACGTCATGATCGTGGCCGGCACCGTGACCCACAAAATGGCGCCGCGCGTGCGTCGTCTGTGGGACCAGATGTCGGAGCCGAAGTGGGTGATCGCCATGGGTGCGTGCACCGTCGGCGGCGGCCCGTACTTCGTGCACGGTTATCACGTCGTCAAGGGTGTCGACAAAGTCGTGCCCGTCGACATCTATCTGCCCGGCTGCCCGCCGCGGCCCGAAGCGCTGCTGGAGTCGATCATGCGACTGCAGGAGCTGATTCAGGCTCGCAGCGCCCGCCTGAACGGCAAACAGCCGAAGTACACGCCCCCCGAGCCCGGCTCGCGGCAGGCGGTGATGGATGGCCTTTCCCCGGCCGAGCCGTGGAAGACCGAGAAGGCGCGCCTGCACGATGAGCCCAAGCTGATCCAGGAGCAGGAAGACGCCGCCAAGAAGGCTGCCAAGGCCGCGGAGAAGAAGGGCGAGGATCCCGTCGCCGCCGCCGAAGCCGCGCGTGCGAAGGTCAAGGCCGCCCAGCAGGGCGAGCCCGCCGCCGCCGCAGCGCCCGCGGCCGCCAAGGCGGGGGCGAAAGCCACGCCGAAGAAGACCATCAAGAAGAAGGTCCTGCGGCCCGATCCGGCGACGGATACGGCGCAGTGGGAAGAGTGCAAGCACGGCTACCTCGTGCCGCCGCGCATGGCGCCCAACCCGGGTGGCTCGCCGACGCCGGTCGAGGAAGAGATCGAAGTCGAGGTCGACGACGTCGACGCGATCGCGGCGACGGAGTCGCAGCCCGCCGAAGCCGCGAAGGCGGCTCCCGAAGCATCGCAAGCTCCCGCCGGGGATCCCGCCACCGACACCTCGCAGTGGGAAGAGTGCAAGCACGGCTACGACGTGCCGCCGCCCATGGCGCCCAACTACGAGAAGGGGGATGGCTAGATGAATACCTCCTCCGATTGGATGAAGACGCTCGAAGAAGAGATGGGCGACGCGATCACCGAGATCGTCGAAGAAGGCCCGCATCCCTTTGTCCGCGTCAAGGCCGAGAAGATCGTCGAGGCGGCGCGCGTCCTCAAGGAGCGCTGCAAGGTCGACATGCTTCACCAGGTGAGCGGCGTCGACCACGCCGACCACATGGAAGTCGTCTATCACTTCACGCGCGTGCGCGAGGGGACCGGATTCCTCTGCCTGAAAGTGAACACCTCCCGCGACGAACCGAGCGTTCCGTCGCTGGCCAACGAGTGGCGCACCGCCAACTGGGGCGAGCGCGAGACCTACGACATGTTCGGGATCCGGTTCGAGGGGCATCCGCACCTCTTCCGCATCCTGTTGCCCGAGGACTGGGTCGGATACCCGTTGCGCAAGGATTACGAGATGCCCACCGAGTATCACGGGATCGACTGCACGGAGTAGGGAAGCGATGACGACCGAGATCCAGGGCGTCAAGCTCGATAACTACGAGCGCTCCGCGCCCAGCCTTCCCCGCGACATCCAGTCGGATGAGCTGGTCTTCAACATGGGCCCGCAGCACCCGTCTACACACGGGGTGTTGCGCGTCGTGTTGCGTACCGACGGCGAAGTCGTGCTCGGCTGCCAGCCGCTGATTGGCAACCTGCACCGCTGCGCCGAAAAGATCCTCGAGAACCTGACCTATGTGCAGGGGCTGCCGTACGTCGACCGCATGGACTACCTGGGCGCGCTCAACATGGAGCTCGGCCTGGTGCTGGCGGTGGAACACGCGGCCGGCGTCGAAGTGCCGAAGCGCGCGCAGTACCTGCGGGTGCTGACCTGCGAGGTCAACCGCATCATCAGCCATCTGCTGTGCATCGGGCAGTTTGGCCTCGACCTGGGCGCGTTCACGCCGTTCCTCTACATGTTCCGCGAACGTGAGGAAGGCATCCAGCTGCTCAACCAGGTCACGGGCGGCCGACTGCTCTATCACTACATCCGCTACGGTGGCGTCACCCGTGACGTCTCGAAGGAGTGGCTGGACGCGGTGGTGGGCTGGTGCGACCGGATGGACAAGCATCTTCCGGAGTACGACGCGCTCCTCACGTTCAACCAGATCTTCATGAACCGGAGTGTGGGCGTCGCCATCATCGATGCGGACACCTGCCTCGACTTCGGCGTGACCGGTCCGATCCTGCGGGCCGCCGGCGTGGAGCGCGACCTGCGCAAGGACATGCCGTACTCGTCCTACGAGGATTTCGACTTCGACATCCCGACCGGCCCCTTCGAAGAGGGCGTGATCGGTGACTCGTGGAACCGCTACCGCCAGCGCATCAAGGAGATTCACGAGAGTCTCAAGATCATTCGCCAGGTGGTTGCGAAGATTCCCGACGGGGACACCACGCACGCCAAGGTGACGCGCGCATGGAAAGCGCCCCCGGGCGAGTCGTACGTCGCCACCGAGGCGCCGCGCGGCGAACTTTCGACCTACTTCATCTCGGACGGCGGGAAGAATCCTTACCGCTGCCGGATGCGTGGCCCGAGCTTCTACAACATCGCGCTGCTGGAAGACTCCGCGCGCGGCCTGCTGATCGGTGACCTCATCGCGCTGATGGGTTCGATCGATATCACGCTCGGGGAGGTGGACCGGTGATCGCACCGCTGTTGGGCTCGCAGCCCCCCCTTTCCACGACCATCGCCGATTGGGTGGCGGCGCTCGCGGGCATCGAGGCATCGTGGCCGTTGCACGCGGTGGCCATGCTGGTCGTCGCGACGGCCGGCGTCCTTCTGATCATCACGCCGATCGGTCTTGCGGGCGTCTACATCGAACGCAAGTTCGCCGGGCGCATGCAGAACCGCAGCGGCCCGAACCGCGTGGGCCCCTGGGGCCTGCTGCAGCCGATCGCCGATGGCATCAAGCTGCTCTGCCAAGAAGACATCGTCCGCGAGGGATCCGATGCGCCCATCTTCCGGATGGCACCGTACGTCGTGTTCCTCTCGGCGTTCGCCGGCTTCGTCGTGATCCCGTTCGGCCCCGGTATCTGGGGCGCGGACCTCGACGTGGGACTGATCTTCTTCCTGTCGATGATCGGCCTCGAAACGGTCGGCATCGTGATGGCGGGTTGGTCGTCCAACAACAAGTGGAGCCTGCTGGGCGCGATGCGCGAGGTGGCGCAGGTGGTCAGCTACGAGCTGCCGCTGGGCCTGACCGCGATGGCCCCGGTCATCGCCGCCGGCTCGCTCTCCCTGGTTGCCATCACCGATGCGCAGCAGGGTTGGATCTGGAACTGGTACATCATCAAAAACGGCTACTGGGCGATCGTCATGGTGCCCTGCTTCCTCGTCTGGTGCATCTCTGCGCTGGCCGCCGCGAAGCGCGCGCCGTTCGACCTGCCCGAGGCGGAGTCGGAACTGACGGCCGGATTCCACACGGAATACTCCGGCATGCGTTTCGGCATGTTCTTCCTGCCCGAATACGCCGTCATGATGTCGCTGTCGATGGTGGGCAGCGTGCTCTTCCTCGGTGGCTACCACGACCCGTTTGGCATGTCCGCCACCGGCGGCTCGATGCACGGCGTGTGGTGGTGGGGCCTGCTGTGGTTCTCCGGCAAGGCCGTCTTCCAGTGGCTGCTCATCATCATCCTGCGCTGGACGCTTCCGCGCCTGCGCATCGACCAGGTGATGTACCTCTGCTACAAGGTTCTGCTGCCGATCGCGATGGCCTGCGTCGTCGGGACGGCTCTGCTCAAGCTGATCGGAGGTGGCTCGTGATCACATTTCGTGAATGGTCGCGCCGCATCCTGAACGGCCTGCGCACCACGTGGGGTGGCCTCAAGGTCACCGTCCCCTATCTCTTCCGCAAGCCGTACACGCTGCAGTACCCCGAGGAACTGCCGGACATCCCGCCGACGGAGCGGGGCCTGCACAACTTCGAGGTCGACAAGTGCATCGCGTGCGACCAGTGCGCGAAGATCTGCCCGGTCGACTGCATCAAGATCGAGGCGGAGGGCAAGGGCAAGACGGCCCGCATGACCACGTACGAGATCGACTACACCAAGTGCCTGTTCTGCGCGCTGTGCACCGAGCCGTGCCCCACGGAGTGCATCCACATGGGGCCGACCTTCGACCTCGTCGGCTACACGCGCGAGGAGTGCATCATCAACTACGCGGACCGCGACAACCCGCGGACCTTCAGCGGTGACGAGAAGATGCCGTACGAAATCGTCAACATGATTCGAAAGTAACGATGGGGATCCAAGCGCTACTCTTCTGGCTCTTCGCGACGATGATCATCACGGGCGGCCTGATGGCCGTTCTGCTGCCGAGCATTCAGCAGTCGGTGTTCAGCCTGCTCTTGAGCTTCGTCGGTGTGGCCGCGATCTACGCGCTGGCCGGCGCCGACTTCCTCGCGATCACGCAGATCATCATCTACGTGGGCGGCATTCTCGTGCTGCTCTCTTTCGGCATCCTGCTCACCGGTCGAACGGCGCTGACGCTCGGCCCGGCGGAAATCCGGAACCGGCCGATCGGAGTGCTGATCGGCGCGCTCGTGTTCTCGGGCCTGCTGTGGGCCCTGGTCAACAGCTCGGGCTTCGCGCCGGGGGCCGGCCAGGACGGCGGCACGACCGAGGCGATCGGAAAGATGCTGCTCACGCGCTACCTCGTGGCGTTCGAGTTCGCGTCCATCATGCTGCTGACGGCGCTCGTGGGCGCTGCCTATCTCGTGCGGAGGACGCAGGCGTGAGCATCGGCCTTTATCACTATCTCGGTCTCGCGGCGGCGCTGTTCGCCGTGGGCATTATCGGGGTCGTCACGCGTCGCAACGCGATCGGCATCCTGATCGGCGTCGAGCTCATGCTCAACGCCTGCAACATCAACCTGGTCGCGTTTTCCCGCTTCGGCGGGAGCGGCATCTCTGGGCAGGTCTTCGCGGTCTTCGTGACCGTGCTGGCCGCAGCGGAAGCGGCGGTGGCGCTCGCCATCATTCTCCAGTTGTTCGACAAACGCAGCGACGTGGACGTCGATCGCGCGCGCACCCTGAGGGGCTAGGCGGCAATGGCACAAGCACTTCCCGCATACGTCCCGTGGATCATCTTCCTGCCGGCGATTGCCGGCTTGATCCAGCAGTTCTTCGGCAAGAAGCTGCCGCGCGAGGGCGACGTCCTGGTGATCGGCGCCATGCTCGGCTCGCTGATTCTCAGCGTGATGATGCTCTTCGCCTGGAAGGGCCTCCAGCCGGGCGAGTACTTCGCGGGTCGCATGGAGTGGTTCTCGCTGGCCGGCGGCACGACGTTTTACCTCGGCATCATGGTCGATGGCCTGACCGCAGCGCTCTGCTTCGTGGTCACGCTCGTCGCCACGCTCGTCTTCCTGTTCAGCAGCGCCTACATGAAGGGCGACGCGAACTACCATCGCTTCTTCTTCTGGCTTTCGTTCTTCGGCGTGGCGATGTTGATCCTCACGCTGGCGGACAACCTGCTCCAGCTGTTCATCGGCTGGGAGCTGGTGGGCCTGTGCTCCTACAAGCTGATCGGCTTCTGGAGCCAGGACCTGGCCAACGCCGAGGCGGCGAAGAAGGCGTTCATCACGACGCGCATCGGCGACGTCGGCATGATGGTCGGCATCCTGATCATCTACACCGTCACGGGGAGTCTCGACTTCCTCGAGATCTATGACGCCGTCGCCCAGGGCATCGGCGGCCTCTCCGGCACAGTCCTGACGATCGCCGGCGTCGGCATCTTCCTCGGCGCGGTCGGCAAGTCGGCGCAGTTCCCGCTGCAGGTCTGGCTGCCGGACGCCATGGCGGGTCCGACCCCGGTCAGTGCGCTCATCCACGCGGCCACCATGGTTGCGGCGGGCGTCTACCTGGCCGCGCGCATGTTCCCGATCTTCACGCCGGACGCGCTCGGCTACATCGCCGCCACCGGTGCGATCACCGCCTTTGGAGCCGCGATCATCGCGGTCGTCCAGACGGACATCAAAAAGGTGCTCGCCTACTCGACCATCAGCCAGCTCGGCTACATGATGATCGGTGTGGGCTGCGGCGCGCCGTGGGCGGGCATGTTCCATCTCGTCACGCACGCCTTCTTCAAGGCCTGCCTGTTCCTCGGCTCCGGCTCGGTCATCCACGCGATGCACCACGCGCAGGACCTCAAGGACATGGGCGGCCTGCGCAAGAAGATGCCGATTACGTTCGCGACTTTCGTGATCGCGACGGCTGCGCTCGCCGGCCTGCCGCTGTTCAGCGGATTCCTCTCGAAGGACGCCATCCTGTTCGCGGCGCTGCAGGACCACTCGTACTGGATCTTCGGCTTCGGCTTCGCGGCCGCCTTCCTGACCGCGTTCTACATGACGCGCATGGTCGCGCTCTGCTTCTTCGGCAAGCCGAGGAACCAGGAGAAGTACGACCACGCGCACGAGTCGCCCTGGCAGATGACGCTGCCGCTGATCGTGCTCGCGACGCTGTCGTTCGGCTTCGTCTACATGGGCGGATTCGCCGACGACTTCTTCCGCAGCCCGGCCGGCCTCGAGAAATTCGCGGAGTTCGACTCCAACAAGGAGGCGTACATCGCGGCGGGCGCCGAGGCTGAGCACCACCATCATCCGGCCTGGTTCTCGGCGCTGGCCTACAGCCTCGGGCCGCTGGGCATCATCCTCGGATTCCTGATGTTCGGTCGCGGCAAGCGGGACGAGAAGTCGCGCGTGCTGCCCAAGCCGGTGCAGGCGTACGCCGAGAATCTCGCGTACATGGATGACCTGTACGACGACGGCCTTGTTCCCGCTGTCCATCGCACCGCAGACGCGTGCGAGTGGACGGACTCGAAGGTCGTTGACGGTCTCGTGAACTTCACCGGACGCGCCGGCGTCTGGGTAGGCGATGTCAGTGGAGACATCGACCAGATCGTCGTCGACGGCGCCGTGACGACCACCGCCATGGTGGCGCAGGGTGCGGGAGCGGCCGTGTCGGCCGCGCAAACCGGCCGTGTTCGAAACTACATAACAGGCGCTCTGGGAACCACCGCGGTGGTCCTCGTGGGCGTCGTCCTCTGGCTCTGGATCCTCTAGTGTTCCGCTTCAGAAGTTCGCATCTCTCCGTTTGCTCGGAAATCGCGCCGCGCTGGCTGTGTCAGCCTTGCGCTTCCTGTTCTCGAAATTCGGGCTCAGCTCACTAGGTTGCCATGTCGCTGTTGACCTTCACCATCTTTATGCCGCTCGCCGGCATGATCGCCGTTCTTCTGTGCAAGGACGACGCCAAGCAGATCCGCGGGATCGGCATGACGTTCACGATCCTGACGGCCGTGCTCTGCACGCTCGTCGCGGGGGAGTGCTTCAGCGTCCCGTCCGGGACGTACGTGCTCGAGACCGACGCCTCGTGGATCCACGTCAGTGACGCGTTCCACATCAAGTACCACATTGGCGTGGATGGCCTCTCCGGCATGTTGATCTTCCTGACCGGGTTGCTCGCCGTCTGCGCGGGCATCGCGAGCCTGCAGATCAAGGAAAACGTCAAGGGCTACTGGGCGATGTTCCTGCTGCTGCACGTCGGCGTGCTCGGAACGTTCGCGGCCCTGGACATGTTCCTGTTCTACGTGTTCTGGGAGATCATGCTCCTGCCGATGTACTTCCTGATCGGCATCTGGGGCGGACCGCGGCGCATCTACGCGGCGATCAAGTTCTTCCTCTATACGCTGGCCGGTTCGATCCTGCTCTTGGCGGGCATCCTGGTCGTTTACTTCACGCTGGTGAACGACGGCGGCTTCAGCGGCAACGCGCTGTCCATCCCGGACATCACCGCCTACGCCCAGACCATGAAGGGCCAAGGCGGCCTGCTCGCCTCCCTGGGCGACTTCGGGGCCTCCATTGGGCCGTGGGTGTTCGCGGGCATGTTCATAGCCTTCGCCGTGAAGGTCCCGGTCTTCCCATTCCACACGTGGTTGCCGGACGCGCACGTTGAGGCGCCGACTCCGATTTCCGTCATCCTGGCCGGCATCCTGCTGAAGCTCGGTGGCTACGGAATGCTGCGCATCAACTTCCCGTTCTTCCCGGACGTGATGCAGAGCGCCGCCTTCTGGATCGGCCTGCTCGGTCTGATCAACATCGTGTACGGCGCGTTCGTGGCGATGGCCCAAACCGACTTCAAGAAGATGATCGCCTACTCGTCCGTGAGCCACATGGGCTTCTGCCTGCTCGGCTTCGCGGCGATGACGCCCGAGGGCATGACCGGCGGCATCATGCAGCTGTTCAACCACGGCACCATCAGCGGCCTGTTGTTCCTCGTGGTGGGCGTCGTGTACGACCGCGCGCATCACCGCGACCTCAACCGCTTCGGCGGCCTGATGTGGAAGATGCCCGTCTACGGCACGATCGCGTCGCTGGCGATGTTCGCTTCGCTCGGCTTGCCGTCGATGTCCGGTTTCTGGGGCGAGATGTTCACCTTCCTCGGCTCCTACAAGAGCACCTTCTATGAAGGCGCCAAGTGGATCACGCTGCTCGCCCTGCCGGGCCTCGTGCTCACGGCGGTCTATTACCTGCGTGCCATTCAGAAGGTGCTGCTCGGCAAGCTCAATCCCGCCTGCGAGAACTTCGCGGACCTGACCCGGACCGAGCTGTGGGCCATGATCCCGCTCGTGATTCCGACTATTCTCTTCGGGATCTGGCCGGCACCGCTGATCGACATCTTCAAGCCCTTCGTCAGCGGCATCATCGCGATGATGCCCAACTAGGAAGCGCAGAAAGAAGTCATGCTCTTCGCCGAAGTCGTTTCCAACCTCGAGCCCACCAGCCTGGGCGGCCTGTTCCGCTATTTCATGGCGGAAACGGTGCTCGTGCTGACGATCCCGATCCTGCTGCTGGTCGATCTGAAGGTGGGGGACGCGCGACGCAACGACTCCTCGACCAAGATCGGCATGCTGGCGCTGTGCGCGGCACTGCTGCTTGCGGTGTTCCAGCCGTCACCCGGCGGCGCGGACGTTGCAGGCCTGTTCCGTGCGGACGGGCTGGCACACATCTTCCGCGTCATCGCCATCGCCACCGGCATGGTCGCGGCGGTTCTGACCCTGCGTTCGAACGAGATCGCCCGCGGACGAACCGAGTTCTTCGTGTTGCTGATCGGTGCCGTCGTCGGCGCCTGCCTGACCGCGTCTGCCAACGATCTCGCCGTGCTCTACCTCGCCGTCGAGACGCTCTCGATCTGCGGCTATCTGCTGGCGGGGATCAAGAAGGAAAGCCTGCAGGGCAGCGAAGCGGCGATGAAGTACGTGCTCTTCGGAGCCGTCTCCTCCTGCTTCATGCTTTACGGCATGAGCCTGCTCTACGGTTTCGCGGGCACCTGCGTCATCTCCGCCCCGGCGGGTGAGCCTTCGCTCCTCTACGCGGCCAGCGGCGCCAGCTCTTCACCCGCCTTCCTCATCGCTATCGTGATGACCCTGGCCGGCTTCGCCTACAAGATTGCCGCGGCGCCCTTCCAGTTCTGGTGCCCCGACGTCTACGAAGGGGCGCCGACGCCGGTCGCCGCGTTTCTCGCCGTGGCCAGCAAGGGCGCCGGGTTCGCCGCCGTCCTGCGCATCGCTTCGGCGGTAACCGGCGACGGCAATTCGCTCAGCGCGGCGCTGAACGAGAACTCGGAACACTTCCGCGCCGTGCTGCTCATCATGGGCGTTGTGACCGTGACGCTCGGCAACGTGGCGGCGCTGCGCCAGAACAACTCGAAGCGCCTGCTCGCCTACTCCGCGATCGCGCATGCCGGCTATCTGCTGCTCGGTGTTGCCGTCACGTCCGACGCCGGCGCGAGCGCGGTCATCTTCTACATGATCGTCTACCTGTTCATGACGCTCGGCGCGTTCTACATCGTCGGGCTCGTCGAGCGGGACACCAAGCGCACCGACGTCGACGCCTTCGAGGGCCTCGGCTTCCGTTCGCCCTGGCTCGCGGCCTGCATGTTCCTGTTCCTCGTCAGCCTCACCGGGCTGCCGCCGACCGCCGGCTTCATCGGCAAGTTCTTCATCTTCAAGGAAGTCTTCGCCTACTCGGCGGCCGAGGGTTCAAACCTCTTCTTCTGGTGCGGCGTGATCGGCCTGCTGAACGCGCCGATTGGCCTCTTCTATTACATGCGCTTCGCGAAGGTCATGTACCTCTGCGACCAGAGCCGACTGCCGGAGGGCACCACGATCCGCTTCGCAGGCCTCGACAAGGGCCTCGTTTACGCGGTTGCGCTTCCGGTCATCGTGCTCGGCGTCTTCTTCAGCGGCCTTGTGACCTTCGCCGTCGACGCGGCACGCGGGATCTTCCACTAGGCGGGCCAGCAGGAGCAGCGATGCAGACCACCCCGACTCTCGACATCCTCAACCGCCTGCTCGATGGAACCGTCAACTCGGTCGTCCAGTACGCCGAGATCGGCGCGCCCTACGTCCCGGACGGATCCGACGAGCTGATGCAGGAGTTCCAACGCATCGGAGACGAGGAGAAGAACCTCGCCAACGAGACCGTGGCGCTGATCCAGAGTCGCGACGGCGTCCCCTCGGTGGGCGTCTTCCGCTTCTGGAATGTCGACCTGAACTACCTCGATATTCGCTTCATGGCGAAGTTCGCGGTCCAGCACGAGGGCCTGCTGATCGCCGACCTCGAAGCCGCCCTCGACTCGCTCGCGAACGATCCGGAAGCACACGGCCTCGTGCGTCGCGCCATCGAACAGAAGCGTGGGCACTTGACCAAACTCGCCGAGATCGCCGGCGACTACTAGCATCCACCTACTGGGTGTGGGGAACCGCGTAAGTCGCTGTGGTTGAACAACTTGTGGCGCCAAGGTGCGCCACGAGTGGCGCAAGGCGGGACCTTGAGGCTGCGACGGCTCGAGCCCTGACTTCGGCTGCCCTGCGCGGCACGTCTGCCGCACCCGTGCGCGCCTAACACCCAGTCAGCCAGAGGCTTAGCAGATCCGCGCGACTTAGTAGGCGCATGCCGAGGGGCGTATGCTGGGCTAGTGGTTCGGTCGGTCTGCCTTTGCCTGATCGTCGCTGCCTGCGGCCAGCCTTCGGAACAAAGTTCGGAGGGGGCGCGGGGGAGGGATGATCCCTGGCGCGCGGCGCGCCACGAAATGGTGGAACGCCACATCGCCGGGCGCGACGTGGAGGACGCGGCCGTGCTCGCCGCGATGCGCGAGGTTCCGCGCCACGAGTTCGTACCGGAACCGTGGAGGCAGTTCGCGTATGACGACGGCCCGCTCCCCATCGGCCACCGGCAGACGATCAGTCAGCCCTACATTGTCGCTGCCATGACCGAGTTGGCGGCTGCGCCGGAGGATGGACGCGTGCTGGAGATCGGGGCCGGTTCCGGCTACGGCGCGGCGGTGCTGAGTCGAGTGACGCGCCAGGTCTACACGATTGAGATTCTCGGGCCGCTCGCCGCCCGCGCGCGCGCCACCTTGAAGCGGCTCGGTTACGCCAACGTCGAGGTGCGTTGCGGCGACGGCTACCGCGGCTGGCCCGAGCATGCGCCGTTCGATGCGATTCTCGTGACCGCGGCGCCGGAGAAGGTGCCCGAAGCGCTCAAGCAGCAGCTGAAGATTGGAGGCCGCCTCGTGCTTCCGGTTGGGGAGCGTGGTCAGCGCCAGGAGTTGCGCGTCATCACGCGAACGCGCCAAGGCTTCCGTGACGAGTTCGTCTTCGGCGTGAAGTTCGTTCCGATGACGGGAGAAGCGGCGGCGAAGTCGGAGCGCTAGCGCTACATGCGCGCGTATTCGGGGCGGATCTTCGCGATCGCCAGCTTGGCGTACGTGCGCAGGTCGTCGTCTTCGCTCTTCTCGGCGTGACGGAGCGCGGGAATTGCCGACAGCGCGCAGACGCCGGCGTCGCCCAGCAGCAACGCTGCCTCGGTCGCGGTCTCGACGTCGCCTTCCTGCAGCCAACGGATCAGCGTCCATACGGCCTGCTCCTCGTGTTGACGCAGTTCGATCAGCGTGCCGGCGGCCGCGAGTGAGAGTTCACTGTCGTCCTTGTGCAGCACCGTTCGAAGCGCATCGGCGGCCTTGCGTGCCGGGCGGCCCATCTTGGTCAGCGCTTCCGCGATCCAAAGACCGAGGACCTCGCCTTCCGCGATAAAGACCTCGGCCATGGTAGCGACGGCCTGATCGGTGCCGATTTCGCCGAGCGCCCAGATCGCGCGCAGGCGTACCTCTTCGTCATCACCGCGATCGACGAGGATCTTCATCAGGTCGGGAACGGCACCCGCCGCCGTCGCTCCGATGGAACCGAGGCCGCGGCAAGCGAAGCGACGGACCTCCGCGTTGTCGGATGCGAGTGCGGAACGCAAGACGCGCAGAGCGGGCGCTCCGATCGACGCCAACGTATCGGCGGCGGCCGCGCGAACGGGAGTCACTCCCTCGTGGAGGGCACGTTCCAGCTCGGGCAGGGCAGGTGCCGCTTCCGCGCGGAGCGTCTCCAGTACCTCGATCGCGCGCCGGCGGGCGTCGTCGTCGGAACCCGCCGACAATTCCCGCAGGAGAGGGAGGGCTTCAGCGAGCCGCGGACCCATCCCGCGCAGCTCAAGCCACGCGTCCTCGTCGCCATCCCGTAGTCGTTCGGTCAATTCCCGCACCACCTAACCGTAACCATAGGGGCGACAGATTGGGAGAAGACATACCATGTTCCCGTGGGCGACACGCTGCGAGTGATGACCCTGAACCTCGGCCATGGCCGGGGTAGCTCTTCCCATCAGGCCCTGCTCAAGCGTCCGCGCATCAAGAGGAATCTCGAGGCCGTCGCGGGCACCTTGCGTCAGGTCGAGGCCGATGTGGTGGGGTTGCAGGAGGCGGATGGTCCCTGCTGGTGGAGCGGAAACTTCGACCACGTTGAGTATCTGGCCCGGCACGGGGAGTACCCGCATCGCTACCGTGGCTCGCACCGCAAGCTGGCGCAGATCGATTGCGGGACGGCGTTGCTGTCGCGCCGCGCGCTGCAGGACGGAATCTCGGGGAGCCTTTGGTCGGGTGCGTTGAGGCCGGCCAAGGGATTTGTCATTGCCGCGGTGGATGTCGGCGGCACGTTGGTCGACGTGGTCTCGGTTCACGTCGACTTCATGACGCGCGGCATGCGGCGCAAGCAGCTGGGGCAGACGGCGACCGCGCTGCGGCATCGGGGGCGGCCCATCATCCTGCTGGGGGATCTGAACTGTACGTGGGGGCGAGAGCACACCCTGATTGAGCTGGCGACGCGGCTGGATCTGGTGGCATTCGAGCCGGAATCCCGGACTATGGCCACTTTTCCGCAGACGCGGCCGAGGCGGCGGATCGACTGGATCCTGGTCTCCCGCGGGATCGAGTTCAGCCGCTATGAGGTCGTGGGCGAGTCGCTTTCGGACCACTGCGGGGTTTTTGCCGAACTTAATTTTTCACCAAACGCAGGGTGAAGCCGTAGGCTTGTCCGATCATTCAAGTGGAGACTATGGCTCGGCTGGGACTTGTCGTAACCCTCGCGCTGCTCGCGGGTTGCACACGATCATTCATCGAGGATCCGACGCGCGTCGAGATTCGCAGGGACTTGGTCTATGCGGAGATCGACGGCAAGACGCTCCAGATCGATCTCTACATGCCGCGCGATGTCCCCGAGGGGACGCGGCCACCGATCGTGCTCTGGATGCACGGCGGTTCGTGGATGTTCGGCACCCACCACGACTGCCGCATCGACTGGCTGGCCGAGGAGGGCTACGCCGTCGCGAGCGTCGCCTACCGCACGAGCCTGGAGGCGAAGTGGCCGGCGCAGCTTGAGGACTCCAGGACCGCTCTGCGTTGGGTCCGCGAAAATGCGGATGCCTACGGCTACTCCGCGGATCGGATCGCCGCCGCCGGCATGTCCTCGGGAGCGCACGTCGCTCTGATGCTGGGGCTCGACGAGGCCGACGGGGGCACGCCCGGCCTCGACGCCGTGATCAGTTACTACGGGCCGACGGATCTCAAGGACTTGTCGAACGACTACGTCTTTGCCGACTGGCCGGGATACCCGATCCGGAACCTCCTCGGTTCGTCGGTGAAGGAGGACCCGGATCGCGCCATCGGAGCGAGTCCGTATTACCGGATCAATCCCGCTGCGCCGCCGGTGCTGCTGATCCACGGCGAGGACGACTTTGTCGTGCCCGTGGCGCAGTCCACCCGCTTCCATGAGGCGTACGTGGATGCGAACCTCGATTCGCAGCTCGTGATGGTGGCCGATGCTGGCCACTACGGCGGCAGCCAGTATTTCGGGCGCAATGGCCCCCGCAAGCCCGTGCTCGAGTTCCTGCGGCGGACGTTGCGCGAACGGGCCTCCCCGGCCAGTCCCTGACACTCGGACGGAGTTCTCGCGGCGCGGCGTGCGTACGTGGGGTATGCGCTGCCTTCCGATTCTGCTGCTCACCGCCCTCTGGACCGTCGCAAGCGCGGATGAGCCGATGGACGATGCGAAACGCGACGCCGCCGTCGCCAAGGCGATCACCTATCTCGACCAGCATGTTCCGCGTCTGCCGGACGTGAGCGGGACGCCCCGCAAACCGTTCACGTACTCGGTGACCGGGCTCGTCTACCTGATGAGCGACCGGACCCGAACCGGGAAGAGCCGCATCAAGCCGATCAAGGAGTACCTCGTCGCATACGTAGCGGAAGTCGAACGGCGCCTCAAGGACCCTCAGTCAATCGCGCCGCGCTCCGGGCAGTTCAGCTCGGACAAGTTGATCCAGTACACATGGCCGATCGCCACAACGGGCTTGTTCTTCGGCGAGCTGCACGAGCGCGGTCTCTATAAGGCCGAGATGAAGAAGGTCCTGCCGCGGATCGTCGCGATTCTCGATGCGGCGCAGCAGCCCAACGGCGGGTGGGGACACCACGTGGTTCAGCAGGCGCGTCCGGAGCGCAAGCAGCCGGAGCAACGGCCCGGCATGCAGATCGCGATCGCCGGTGGAGGCTACCCGGACACGCTCACCGCGGCGTGCAACACGACGGCCATCACGCTCGGCTCGCTCCGTCACATCAAGGGAATTCCGGTCTCACGCTCGATCGCCCAGGGCATCGAGTACTACCGGCAGGCTCAGCTCCCCAACGGATCGTTCGGCTACGACGATAGCCAACGATCCGCGGGAGCGGCCAAGACCAACGCAAGCCGCACGGCGGGCGCCCTGTACGCGATGCACTGCCTCGGGATGCCCCGCGATCGCACGTTCGACAAGAGCCTCGACTACGTGCTGCAGGAGTTCGAATACCTGCCCGAGGGGCACGGCTCGTCCTCGCTCAATCTCTGGCAGGCGTCCATGGCGTTTCACGCACTCGGCAAGCGCGAGTGGAAGCAGTTTCGCGAGGCGTTCGAGCCGCGCATCCTCGCCAAGCAGGACGAGGAAGGTCATCTGGCCTGCATCTGCGAGAGCAAGGCGTTCGGGGCCACCGACGATTCAAAGGACCCGTTCGGTGGCCGTGCCGGAGTCCGTTTCTCCAACGGCCTCAAGACCTACACGACCGCGCTCCACGCGTACATCCTGCTGCTCGATCGGGGCAAGCTGAAGCTGCACCAGCCCGTAGGGAAGAAGCGGACGACGACGAAGAAGCGCGCGCGACGGTAGGCGATACCGCCGATCATCTTCTGCGCCTTGGCGACGGGGGTCTGGTCTTCGAGCATCATCTCGAAGCGCAACTGGTCGCCGTAGACGCCACAGCGCACTTCGCAGTGCGCGTCGGCAACCCGCTGGAAGCCGGTGGCAAGAATCGGGGTATTCTCTACTCCTCATGTGGGGCGTCGCCGGAAGAGTTGCCGCGGTGGTCATTGCCGCAGTTGTGGCGGCCGTGTTGTGGTTCAACAATGACCTCGGGACGACCCCGCGCCGCGAAACGGTGCGGCCGTCGCCGCCCGCTGAGCGGAGCGTAAGTGAGGGGGCCGGCCGTGTGCCGGACAAACTGCCCGAGCCGAAGGCTGTAGCGCAACCGACCGCGCCCCCGTCGAAGCTCGCGTTCCTGCTGCCGGGCAAACGCCCTGCAGGCGCCTACATCGTCGGAAGGGTCACACCGGCGGTCGTCGGCGCAGCGATCGCCGTTCAGCAGATCGGCGCTGACAATTCGTCGAGTTCGCTGGACCTGCAGCCCGATGGCTCGTTCGCGATCTTCGGACCGCAGGACGGCAAGCAGTTCGAGCTGCGCTTCTTCCGGAGCGGCCACGGCTCGGTGGATCGCGGTCCCTATCGGTTGGCCAAGGACGAGTGGCTCGACATCGGCGATGTGACGTTCGGGCGCGGCCACTCACTCGGATTCGCCGTCGTCGACGGAGCGGGCCAGCCTGCCACCGACGTCGAGGTCACCATCTCCCTGCCCGGGTTCTGGACGGAGACTCCGGGGATCGAAGATCGCACGATTGCGGGGCTGACCAGTCGGGTTCGGCTTGATGGCTTGCCGGATGGACCGATGCTGCTCCACATCAATGCGCAAGGGCTCGCGGACCGCTGGATCCGCGTGGATCGCGTGACCGAGTTCGATCCGGCGGAGATCGTGCTTGAGCCGGCCGGGTTCGTCGAGGCGACGGTTCTCAATCGTGACGGGACACCGCGCGCCGGCGTGAAGATCTTGCGCGTCATGTTGCGGCCGATGTTTGACGGTAGACACACGATGATCGCCCATCGATTCTCGGCACCGACCGACACGCAGGGGCGTACAAGTCTCGACCTTCCGGGCGGGAGGCACGAACTATGGTCTTCTGATCCCGACGTCAGTCGCACTGTGGATGTTGAGGTGGCAGAAACGACGCGCGTCGAATTCCGGCCGGAGTAGCGCGAGCGCGGGTTTCGCGGCGCGATGAAGTCCATGCCAATCATGGCCATCCCCATCGAACCGGTGTCCGCGCTGAGAGGGCCTGAACTGGCTGCGCCCCCCGAGGGCGGCGATTGCCTCAACTGCCAGGTGGAGCTGAAGCTCGTGTCGGTGATCACCGACACGGTTGTCGTTGACACGATCCTGCGCGACGTCGATGAGGGGGCCGGCCACGACCCGCATGCCCGGCGCGTGCCGCTGTTCTGACGCAATCGCGGGATTCGGTACCGGGTTCGGATCGCGCCAGCGACTGGCGCGCAGGTCGTCCGATGCTGCAGCCCGTCTCTCGCTCTCGCGCCACAGTCTGACGCCAACCGGACTCCGGCGAGCCGCCCGGAATTGCAGCAGATGAATCCGGTACGGTATTGATGGTGCGATGAAAGTCCTGGTACTCGGCGGAACCCGGTTTTTCGGCAAACGGCTCGTCAACCTCCTGCTCGAGGCTGGTCAGGCTGTCGCCGTCGCAACACGCGGGCGGGCCGGCGAGGACCTTGGCGATCGCGTGGAGCGAATCATCGTCGACCGTGACGATGCGGCTGCGCTGCGCGCAGCGCTGGATGGCCGCTCATGGGACCTCGTCTACGACCAGATCTGCTATTCGTCCGCGAACGCCTCCGACCTGATCGCAGCACTCGGCGACCGCACGCGGCATCTCGTCTTCACATCCACGGGAGCCGTCTACGACCGCACGGGCAGGCCGCTCACCGAGCCGGAGTTCGACGCGACCACTCACCTGGTTCGCCATGTGGCGCGCGGAGACGTCCCTTACGGCGAGGGCAAGCGACTCGCCGAAGCCGTGCTGTTTCAGCAGGCGCCCTTCACGGTCGCCGCGCTGCGTTTCCCGGTCGTTATCGGCCCGGACGACTACACCGAACGCATGGCGCACTTCATCGACCGCGTGAGGCACGGCCGGGAGATTCGCATCGACGACATGGACCGACTCGTCTCATACGTGACGGCCGACGACGCCGCGCGACAACTGCTTTGGGCAGGTCTCGAATCACGCACGGGCCCCTTCAACGGATCGATGGGCGCAGTCCCTGTACGGGAGGTGGTGGCGATGATCGAAGCGCAGGTCGAACGGCCCGCACTTGTTTCCACGACGGCGGATCCCGCGACCGCGCACAACATCGGCACGTCGTCGGCGCTGTCGCCGGACAAGGCGATCGCCGCAGGCTTCCAGTTCCGGACACGCCTCAAGGACGCCATCGCGTCCCTGTGTGAGTGAACGACGACTCCGATCCGGCAGCATGCCTTGTGCCCCAACTGCCAGGTGGAGATGAAGATCGTGTCGTGGATCACCGACCCGGTTGTCGTTGACACGATTCTGCGCCACATCGATGAGAGCGACTGCGCAGGAAACGATCGGCGCCTTCCCGCGTGCCGGCCGCGACGGCCTACCGCAAACCGCCTGCTGTCTACGCGCGCCGATCCTGGCTGGGTTGGGGCGCCCAGCCAGGAGTAACACTGCGCGCTACTTGTTCTCGTACTTCTTGTGGAAGTCGAGGATGGCGGCTTTGAGCGCCTCGCCGTTCTTCGGGTCGACGGTCTGCTTGCACTTCATGGCGGCGAGCATCACGCCGTGCGCGGACGTGAGCTTCTCGACGTACTTCGGGTCGGCGGGCTTGATGCGCTGATGCATGAAGTACTGCGCGATCGTGTCCTGGATCTTGGAGGCGTGCGACTCCTTGTTGGCGATCCAGCGCGCGAGCTGGTTCTTCGACTGCGCGTCCTCGGCGGAGGCGAGCTCGCCGATCATCTTCTGCGCCTTGGCCACGGTGGTCTGGTCCTCGAGCATCAGCTCGAAGCGCAACTGATCGCCGTAGATGCCACAGGGCACTTCGCAGTGGGCGTCGGCGATCTCCTGGAAGCCGGTGGCGAGAATGACGGCGGCGACGGAGGTGAGAGCGATCTTGTTCATGGTGTCCTCGTGAGGGTTCGAATGCGCGAACATTGTAGGTGAGCTTTGGCGCACACGCTCAAGGTGGCGGCGGCCCGAACCGATGGACCGGAAAGAGGAATCGCTCGATGGGTCCCGAGGCTTGGTTCGTGGCGCCCGCCGGGAGCGCCGTTGTCGCCGGGGTCGCTGCATGGCTGTCCGGACTGCCGTTGCGCGCCGCCGCGGCGGACCCGACCCTGGCCGAGCGCTTTCACCGCCATCGTGTGCGCCTCGCCATCGTGGTGGCCGCTTGCGCCGTGGCTCCCTTGGTCGCGCTCCAACTCGCCCATGGGGGCGGCACGGGTCCCTGGCTCGTCCCGGCTGCCTTCGCGTGTCTCTTCGTGGCGTCGCTCGGCGCGACCGTAGGCGGATATCCGCTGCGTCGTACGCTCTCGGGCGAGGGCAACACGCTCCCGACCTATCTGCTGCGGAGCGCGCGCGTCGTCCTTGCCATGTACGGATTCTGGATCTGCGTGGTGCTGCTGCCCTACCTCGTGCGGGCAACGGGATGGCCCGCCGCGGTCTTGATGGGCGTGCTGCTGCTCTTCTGGTCCCGCAACCAACCGCGCTTCGTGTGCGCACTCCTCGGTGTCGAGCCGCTTCACGACGCCGAGTTCGAGCGCATCATGGATCGCTCGCCGGCCACGCGACCGCTCGTGTACAGCTTTGGAACTGACCGCGGCAGCCTGGTCAACGCCTTCGCGCTGCCGTCCGTGCGTGAGCCGCGCATCCTGATGTCGCGGCCTCTCCTGCGCGACCTGTCTCCCGCGGAGGCCGCCGGCGTCTTCGCCCACGAACTTGCGCACCACGAAGACTTCGAGGCGGAGACGCTGCGACAGTGGGGGTGGCAGGAGCGGGCGTTCATCGTCGTCGGAGCCCTGAGCCCGCTGGTCCTTGCACCGGCGGTTTTGCCGTACCTGCTGTGGGGCTGGCCGTTGCTGCTGCTCGTGTCGCTGCAACGCCGCACCCACAGCATGCAGGACCGGGAGCGTTACTGCGATCAGCGCGCGGTCGAGTTGTGCGGAGATGGCGAGGCGTTCATCCGTGCTCTCGAGAAGATCCATGTCGCGAATCACGTTCCGCGACGCTTGACCGATAGGGCGGAGCGGCGGTCCACGCATCCGAGCCTTGCGAGTCGTGTCGCCGCGCTTCAGCCGCTGAAGCCCACTGACTCGACCTGATCGTTCTCCGGTAGACTCGGGCGGGTGTTCACGGTCGGCCACTCGAACCGCTCGCTTGCGGAGTTCATCGCGCTGCTGCAGCAGCACCGCATCGATCTGCTTGTCGACGTGCGCTCGTTTCCCTCGTCGCGGCGCCATCCGCAGTTCAACCGCCCGGCGCTCGAGCGCGAGCTGCCCCTGGCGGGCGTGCGCTACCTGTGGCTGGGCCGGGAACTCGGTGGAATGCGCGATCAGGCGCACGAGGGATCGCGGCACACGGCGCTGGATGAAGGCGGGTTCCGCAACTACGCCGACCACATGGAGACGCCGCTCTTCGCCGAGGGGATGGCGCGCCTGCTGGACGAGTCCAAGTCAGTGAGCGTGGCCTGCATGTGCGCGGAGAAGGACTGGCACGAATGCCATCGTCGCTATCTCTCCGACGCCCTGGTCGCGCTCGAGGAATCGCCCGTCCTCCACATCCGCGACAAGAGTGCGCCGACGCCGCACGAACTGCATGAACTCGCACGCGTCGTCGACGGTCGCCTGGTCTATGACGCCGGCGGCCAGCAGCAAGCGACGTTGTTTTAAAGCTCGATGTCGCTGAACTGACGCGGCCGCTTCGCGTTGACGCCGTAGGCTTCCTTGAGCCGCGCGCCGAGCGCCTCGCGGGAGTCGTCCTCGCCGTGGGTGAGTACGACCTTAGCCCCGCTGCGGGCGAGCGGCTCGACCCACTCCACGAGTTCGGTAGCGCCCGCGTGGGCGGAGAATCCGCCGAGGGTGTGGATCGTCGCTCGGACGCGGATGCGCTCGCCGTAGATGCGCACGTAGTCCGCGCCGCCGATGAGTTGGCTGCCGAGCGTTCCGGGGCTTTGGAAGCCGACGAACACGACGTGCGTTTCCTTGCGCCACAGGTGGTTCTTCAGGTGGTGGACAATGCGTCCGCCGTTGCACATGCCGGAGCCCGCCATGATGACGCCGGGCTTCCGGTCGTGGTTCAGGCGCATCGAGTCCTCGACCTTCGGCGTGAAAACGAGATTCTTGAGATCGCGCTCGAACGCGTGGTCCTTGACGAGAGCCTTCGCCTCCTTGTCGAAAAGGTCCTGGTGCACGCGATACAGTTCCGTGGCACGGATGGCCATGGGGCTGTCGAGGTAGATGGGGAACTCCTCGAGGTCGGTGTTGCGGATCAGTTCGGCGAAGTGATAGAGCAACTGCTGCGTGCGGCCGATCGAGAAGGCGGGGATCAGGATTTTCGCGCGGCTGCGCAGGGAGCCTTCGAGGATGTCGTGGAGTTCCTGGACCGTTGCCTCGAGGTTGCGGTGCTCACGTCCGCCGTAGGTCGACTCGAGGAAGACGAGGTCGGCCTTCTCGAGGCGGACCGGGTCGCGCAGGAACGGAACGCCGCGCGGGCCGATGTCGCCGGAGAAGACCACCGTGCGCGTGACGTCATCCTCCTGCAGCGTCATCTCGACGCTCGAGGATCCGAGGATGTGTCCGGCGTCGACGAACCGAATCGCGATCCCCGGGGCGATCTCGCGTCGCTCGTTGTAGGCGACAGCCTCGAACAGCGGGCCGATCTTCTCGACGTCGGCACCGGTGTAGAGCGGTTCCACGGGCTTGCGTCCTGCGCGGAGCGCTCGA
>Ga0070728_10001904_pt1 | contig 28371 bp, 25 predicted proteins | sample tdDd471_FD_66723 | JGI IMG/M metagenome (GOLD analysis project Ga0070728, IMG submission 66723) | Marine sediment microbial communities from the Atlantic coast under amendment with organic carbon and nitrate - tdDd47.1 | ecosystem: Environmental > Aquatic > Marine > Coastal > Sediment | place...
CCGGCGATCAGGAAGAAGATCAGCATCAGGAAGACCACGTTGATCAGCGGGATCGTGTTCTCCCGGACGGGCTTTCGCGGGACCGGCCTCAGATACATCTCAGGGAACCACCGTAACCGCTTCGAAACCGAAGCTTTTCAGGCGCTCCAGCATGCCGACCAGCGCCTGCACCTCGGCCTCGCTGCCGGCGCGGACCGCGACGTCCTTTGCACCGGCCTGCTTCAGGGCTTCCAGACGCGCTGCCGCTTCGGCAAGCGCGACGCTGCGACCGTTGATGGCGACGCGGTCCGCCGCTTCGAGCCGGATCAGGATATCCGGCGTCCTGCCGGCCGCCGTAGCTCCCGCCGTGGCCGCGGCGATCTCGACGCGGGTGAATTTCTGGAAGGACGAGCTCAGCATGAAGAACAGCAGCAGCAGGAAGATCACGTCGATCAGCGGCGTGAGCACGATGCGCCGGCGCAGCGAGGGCAAGGGCTCAATGCGCATGCGCCGCCTCCCTCGGCTCGCCCCCGGTGCCTTCGGAAACCTTGAGGGTGGCGAACCCGGTCAGCAGGTTCTCCATCGCCGCCCGCTCGTCCTCGATGCGGCCCTCGAACCAGGTGGCGACCAGGCTCACCGGGATCGCCACCGCGAGCCCCGCCGCGGTGGTCAAAAGCGCCACCCAGATGCCGCCGGCCAGTTGCGACGGGTCGACGCTGTCGCCCGCCGACTGCAGCTGGCGGAACGCCTCGATCATCCCCAGGATGGTGCCGAACAGGCCGAGCAGCGGCGCGATCTGGGCAATGGAATCGAGCGCCCTGAGCCAGCTCCTCAGATCGTGTAGGATATTGCCGGCGATCCGGGCGACGTCGTCCGCGGCGCGCTTGAGATCGCCGTCGGACCGCCGATAGCCGCCGAAGGCGTGCCTGAGCAGCCGGGCACAGGGCGCGGGATTGCCTCCGATCAGCGCCTCGGCCTCCTCCGGGCGCCCCGCCAGCCACAGGTCGAGCGCCTCGTTGCTGCGCCGGTGGCGGCCGACCCGCATGCGCTGGAACTGCCACAGCTTGGCGAGGATGATGGTCACCGCGGCCACCGACAGGATCGCGATCAGCACCACCACCGGTCCGCCGAGGCTGAAAACCGCGCCAATCCTCTCGGCAATCGCCTGCATCGATCCCGTCATCCCGCTTGTCAATATCCGCGCGTTCCCGGCCGTCGCCGCGCCCGCCCGATATGCACGGCGTGCTCGGGCGGCGTCAACCGTTTCCATTCGCACGAAAAGCCCGCCAGGGCTGGAGGACACGCCGCTCAGCGATTTCGCGTCCGTCCCCTGTCGGAGCCCCCGTCCGTTCCCTGCGGGAGCAGATGAACCGAACCAATTGGTTCGCCTCGCTTGCCAAGCGGACGATATCCGTCTTATTCTCATCCCATTAACGGACAACGACATAATCGAATCTAATCGATTAGAGTTCGCTAGGAGGAAACGCAATGCACCGACTTAAAACGACTTCGCTCGCCTTGACGGCAGCCGCCGGACTGGCGCTGTCCGTCTCCGCCGCGTCCGCGGCGGGACCGAAGGTGGTCTCCGGACCGGGTCACCTGCCGGCTTGCTTCAAGCCGTTCAACAAGGACACCAAGTTCTTCCAGTTCCCGGCCAAGAAGCCCCCCTACCGGATCGCCCTGGCCAACGGCTTCGTCGGCAACACCTGGCGAATCCAGATGATCAAGACGCTCAAGGCCTATGCCGACCAGGACGACGTCAAGCCGTTCATCAAGGAACTGAAGATCGTCTCGACCGGCACCGACGTGGCCGCCCAGGTGGCCGCGATCGACAACTTCATCAACTCCGGCTTCGACGCGATCCTGACCATCGCGGTGAACCCGACCGCCTTCGGCCCGGTCATCCGTCGCGCCAATCGCGCCGGCGTGGTGCTGGTGCCCTTCGACAACGTGCTCGACTCCGACAAGATCCTGCAGGTCAATGAAAACCAGCGGGAAATGGGCCGGATCATGGGCCGCTGGCTGACCAAGAATGTCGGCAACAAGGGCAAGATCCTCGAAGTCCGCGGCCTGCCGGGCAACTCGGTCGACCGTGACCGCCATCTCGGCTTCCGCGACATCATGGAAGCCTCGGGCAACAATTTCGAGATCATCGAAGTGGTCGGCAACTGGGACGACGGCACCGCGCAGAAGGTGACCGCCGACGCCGTCGCCGTTCACAAGAAGTTCGACGGCATGTTCGTCCAGGGCGGCTCCACCGGCGCCGTCCGCGCCTTGATGGATGCCAAGCATCCGTTCATCCCGGTCGCAGGCGAAGCCGAGAACGGCTTCCGCAAGCTGTGCGCCAAGCATGCCGGTGACGGCCTCGTATGCTCGTCCGCCGGCCAGTCGCCGGGTCTGGTGGCCATCGCCGCCAAGACGGCCATCGAGGCGCTGCAGGGCAAGGTGCTGCCGCAATACGTGTCGGTGCCGATCCCGCTGGTCGAGAACCCGGACTTCAAGGCCGGCGTGAACTTCTATCCCGACCTGACCGACAACTTCTTCACCCCGAACGAGTTCCCGCCGTGCAACGTCAACATCACGGCCGTGGAAATCATGGGCAAGTCGGAAGCCAACCAGTAAGCCGGTTCTCCGAACGAAAATCGACCCGGGCGGCTGCGCCCGGGTCCCCTCCCCGGATCCCGGTCCTCGATCGGGTCCCCTCGCCGGTCTCCGGCCCACTCGTTCGCATTCGGGGTCTGATCTCACCATGAACGCGCAAACGGACTCCCCGCCGTTCTGGCGGATGACCGGCATCACCAAGCATTACGGCGGCGTCACCGCCCTGTCGGAGGTCGATTTCTCCTGCGGGCGCGGCAAGATCCACGCGATCCTCGGCGAGAACGGCGCCGGCAAGTCGACCCTGATCAAGATCATGGCCGGCGTCGTCGAGCCGTCCGAGGGCCAGATGTTCCTCGAAGGCGAGGAAGTCCGCTTCTCCGAGCCCGCCGAGGCGCCGCGCAAGGGCATCGTCTCGGTGTTCCAGGAACTGTCGCTGATGCCGGACCTGTCGGTCGCCGACAACATCTCGATTTCGGACCCGCCGGGGAAATGGGGCTTCATCAACGCCCGCGCCCAGCGCCGCCGGGCCGAGGAACTGCTCGCCCGCATCGGCTGCGAGGACGTGCATCCAGACGAGCTGGTCAAGAACCTGTCCCTGTCGCGCCGGCAGATGGTGGAGATCGCCAAGGCGCTCGGCCGCGATCCGAGCCTGCTCATTCTCGACGAGGCGACCTCGGCGCTGACCGCCTCCGACGTCCAGAAGATCTACGACCTGCTCGGCGTGCTCAGGAACGACAATCTCGCCATCCTCTATATCTCCCATCGCATGCACGAGATCGAGGAACTGGCCGACGAATGCTCGGTGTTCCGCAACGGACGCCACGTGGACACCTTCACCAAGGGCACGCGCACCGACAACGAAATTGTCGAACTGATGATCGGCCGCGAATATTCCCACGTCTTCCCCGACAAGCCCAAGCACGAGACGCCGCCGGCGCCGGCGCTCGGCATCCGCAATCTCAGTTGGGACAACACGCTGGACGACATTTCCTTCGACATCGGCAAGGGTGAGATCGTCGGCATCGGCGGGCTCGACGGCCAGGGCCAGCGCGAATTGCTGCTTGCGCTGTTCGGCGTGCTGCGCGGCGTCTCCGGCACAATCGAGATCGACGGCAAACCGGCCTCGATCCCCAGCCCCCATGCCGCCAAGTCCAAGGCGAACCGGATCGCGCTGATCCCCGAGGATCGCAAGACCGAGGGCTTGATGCTGCCCATGTCGGTGGCCGACAACATCACGCTTGCGAGCCTGGGCAGCATGACCCGCGGCTTCGTCATCGACCGCTCCGAGGAGGCCAGGCGGCTCGACGAGATGGTCCGCGACATCCAGATCAAGGTCGGCAAGCTCTCCGATCCGGTGTCCTCGCTGTCGGGCGGCAACCAGCAGAAGGTGGTCATCGCCAAGTGGCTGATGACCAAGGCCCGCATCCTGCTGCTCAACGACCCCACCCGCGGCATCGATGTCGGCACCAAGCAGGAACTCTACCAGTTGTTGCGCCGGCTCGCAGACGAAGGTACGGCGATCCTGTTCTATTCGACCGATTACGACGAATTGATCGGCTGCTGCGACCGGGTCGAGATCCTCTATGACGGCCGCGTGGTCCGTACGCTCGCCGGCGACGAGATCAATGAACGCAACATCATTTCCGGGTCGCTGAATATCGGCGCCGACGCCGCGGTAAACGGCAGCGTCACGCCGAAACCGGCCTGACCTCAGGGGGACGAAACCGATGATCAGGGCCCGCATGTGGGTGTTCCAGAACTACGGCTTGCTGGTCGCGATCGCCGTGTTCATCGGAATGTTCACCCTCTACATCTCCAACCACCAGGCCGGACTGGCCGTCAATGTGGTGACCACGGCCGCCAACAAGGCGGTGCTGCTGGCGCTCGTCGCCATGGCGCAGACGATCCCCGTGCTCACCGGCGGCCTCGACCTTTCCGTCGGCATGGTCTTCGTGATGGCCAACTGCCTCGCTTCGGCCATCGTCACCGGATCGCCGCTGCAGGTGGCGCTCGGCATCGCCGGCGTGCTCGGCGCCGGCCTTCTGGCAGGCTTCATCAATGGCGCGATCGTCGTCTACGGGCGGCTGCAGCCGATCATCACCACGCTGGCCACAGGCGCGATCTACTACGGTATCGCCCTGTGGATCCGTCCGGTCCCGGGCGGTTTCGCCGCGCGGCCGGACGTCGATAACGTGCACGAGACCGTCGCCGACTTCATGACCTACACCGTGTTCAACGAGACCGTGCCGACCATGCTGGTGCTGCTGTTCCTCGTCGCGGTGCTGATCTGGATTCCGTTCCGCCGCTCGGTGATCGGTCGCGGCTGCTACGCGATCGGATCTGGCGGCAACGCCGCCTACATGTCCGGCGTCAATGTCGGCCGCTCCCGCCTCGCCGCCTATATGCTCGCCGGCTTCCTCGCCGCGCTGGCCGGCCTGCTGCTCACCTTCGTCACTTATTCCGGCGAGGCCTCGGCCCCCATCGGCGGCACCTACACGCTCAATTCCATCGCCGCGGTGGTGATCGGCGGCACCTCGCTCTATGGCGGCGCCGGCACGGCCATCGGCTCGATCTTCGGCGCCTTCATCCTCAGGACCATCGACGACCTCTTGTTCGTCTTCGACCTGCCGCCGCTGTGGCAGCCGCTGTTCCAGGGGGTGGTCCTGCTCGCCGCCGTCAGTCTCGGGGCCTTGCGGGTGTTCCGAATACGCAACCGTCTGGAACTGTTCGGGTAGCGCGCCATGCAATTCATCCTTCGCCACGTCGAAAAGCCGGTCCTGATCGCCTTCGGCTTCATCGTCCTTCTGCTGATCGCCGGCTCGTTCTACTCGTCGAACTTCCTGTCGGCGACCTACCTGTTGCAGCAGCTCCAGGTCGCCTCATTCCTCGGAATCATCTCCTCGGGCGTGATGCTGATCATCCTGCTCGGCCATATCGACCTGTCGATCCCGTGGCTGGTCACGGTCGGCGGCATGATGTCGACGGCGGCGGCGGGCTGGTGGGGCGATGCCGGGGTGGCGCTCGCCATTCCCTTCGGCATGGCCTGCGGCTTCGTCTTCGGGGTGATCAACGGCATCGGCGTCGCCTATCTGCGCATTCCCTCGATGATCTTCACCCTCGGCGTCAATGCCGTGGCGCAAGGTCTGATGGTGCTCCATACAGGCGGCTTCGCGCCGCAGGACAAGACCACCGACCTGATGCACTGGCTCGCCACCGGGCGTTCGTTCCTCGGCATCCCCAACGCGCTGTTCGTCTGGGCCGCGGTCGGCGCGGTGATCATCTTCATCCTCGGCCGCACGGCGCTGGGCCGCTACATCTACGCCATCGGCAACCGCGAGGGCGCGACCTACCTGTCGGGCGTCAACACGCGCGGCGTTCTGATCGGCTGCTTCGCCATTTCCGGCACCTGTAGCGCGCTTTCCGGCGTGCTGCTCGCGGGCTATTCCAACAAGGCCTACCAGGCGATGGGCGACCCTTACCTGCTGCCGGCGATCGCCGCGGTGGTGCTTGGCGGCACCCACATCCTGGGCGGCCGCGGCACCTATCTGGGCACCGTCGCCGGCGTCATCCTGATCACGCTCCTGCAGAGCATCCTGTCGGTGATGCAGATGCCGGAAGCCGGGCGCCAGGTGATCTATGGCGTGGTGATCATCGTCATGCTGCTTGTCTACGGCCGCGAGGCGAAGGAAGCGCGGTAAGTCATCCGATTTCCGGGTTTCGCTCGGACGGGTCCCCATGTCTAATATCGGTAGCATTTGCGAGCGGGAAACGCCGGGCTTCTTCTGAACGAGGGAAGCGCTGCGGATTCCGCCAATCACGAGGCCGGATCTTTCGTACCATGACCGATATTGTTTTCCGGGACGCGACGCCCGACGACACGAATGCCATGCTCGCCATCTACCGTCCGATCGTCGAGGACACGGTGATCTCCTTCGAGCTCGAGACCCCGTCCGAAGTGGAATTCGCCGGCCGCGTCGCCACCTATGGCGCCTCGCATGCCTGGCTCGTCGCCGAGGCCAACGGAGTGCTCGCCGGCTATGCCTACGGCTCGCCGCATCGTCCCCGCGCCGCCTACCGATACGCAGTCGAGGTCTCGGCCTATGTCGACGAGCGCTTCCGCGGCCGCGGCATCGCCTCGAGCCTTTACGGCCAATTGTTCGAGCGGCTGCGCGGGCAAGGCTATGCCAGCGCCTATGCCGGCATCACCCTGCCCAACGACGCCAGCATCGCGCTGCATTCCGGCGTCGGCTTCAACCCGATCGGCACCTTCCCGAAAGTCGGCTTCAAGTTCGACCGCTGGCACGACGTGTCGTGGTGGTATCGCCCGGTTTGAACGGGCAACACCTGAGCGGGCCGCCTCGGCGGCGGGCCGCCCCTCCCGCTACTGCGCCGCGATCAGCCCCTGGGCGACGCCGCCGGTTGCCCGCGCGTCCTTGTAGAGCACCCCGTCCTTCATCACGAACAGGATGTTCTCCTTGTGCTGCAAGAGGCCGGGATCGGCGAGCGGGTCGCCCTCGACCATGATCAGGTCGGCGAGCCAGCCCTCGCGCACCTGGCCGAGTTCGTCGCCCATGCCCATCAGCTCGCCGCCGATGCGGGTGGCGCACTGGATCGCCTCGTCCGGCGAATAGCCGAAATAGTCGACGAAATGGGCGATGTCGCGGGCGTTCATGCCCATCGGCGTCTGCGCGAAGCCGTAATCGCCGCCGATCACCACCCGGATGCCGCGCTTGCGCATCTCGTGATAGGTGGCGACGCAGGCGTCGAACTTGCGATAGAGGCCGAGATCCTCGGCCATCTGCGGATCGAAACCGATCGCCGCCTGGTCCTTGACGCAATTGTGCACCAGCCCGAAGGCCGGTCCGACGAAGATCCTGTCCTTGACGCTTTCGAGCATGTCCAGCGCCTCCTCGTCGGCGAAATCGCAATGGTAGATCACGTCGATGCCGTGGCGGACGGCGCGCTTGACGCTCTCCGCCGCACGCGCATGCGCCGAGATGCGCTTGCCGAAATCGCGACCGACCGCGACGCAGGCCGCGATCTCGTCCTCCGCCATCGGCGTGATCTCGGCGCGCGCCGAGGTGGCGAATTCGTCGCCGGAAATGTTGATCTTGAGGTTGTCGATGCCCTCGCGGATGCACAGCCGGCAGACCTTGCGCAACTCCTCCGGCCCGTCGCCGATCATGCCGAAGCTCTCGCGATAGAGATGCGCCTTGCGCTCGTCGCCAAGGCCCGCCGTCACGGTGATCTCCGGGCTCGCCGCCCTGAGCCGCGGGCCGACCAGAATGCCCTCCGCGATCGCCTCGCGGATGGCGACGTCGATGCGCGGCTTGGCCGAGGCCGCCGAATAGGCGCTGGTGAAGCCGTGATCGAGCAGCAGCCTGGCGTTCGCCGCGGTCTTGATCGTGTGGTCCTCGGGCGGCATTTCCCCCAGTTCGCTCGGCAGTTCGATGCCGACGAAGGTGATATGGGCGTGGCCCTCCACCATTCCCGGCATCAGCGTGCGGCCGTCGGCGTCGATCTCGTCCGCGCCGGCGCCGTCGATCTGGCCGAGATCCCTGGCGATCGTCTTGATCCGGTTGTTCTCGATGAGCACGTCGGCGGCGAACGGCTTCGCCCCCGTCGCGTCGAGCACCCGTGCGTTGCGAAAGATCTTCCGCATGGCTTCCTCCCGATTGGTTCGTTGGTTCCGGGCGTCTCCCGCGCCCTTTCCTGAATAGTACGGCTCAGAAATACGGCAGGCCCTGCGTCCCCACATAGGCGGAGAACAGGCCGGTGGTGCCGCACATGTAGAGCCGGTTGCGCTTGACGCCGCCGAAGCAGACATTGGCCACCGTTTCCGGCACCAGGATCTTGCCGATCAGATTGCCGCCCGGCGCGATGCAATGCACCCCGTCGCCGGCACTGGTCCAGATATTGCCGTCGATGTCGAGGCGGAACCCGTCATAGAGTCCGACGTCGCAGACCGAATAGACCTCGCCTCCGCTGAGAGTCGAGCCGTCCACCGAGAACGCCCGAATGTGCCGCGGCCCGTCCTCCACATGGGTGGCGCCGGTGTCGACGATATAGAGCGTCTTCTCGTCCGCCGAAAAAGCGAGCCCGTTGGGCTGGACGAAATCGTCGGCGACGATCGCCACCTCGCCCGACGACGGATCGACCCGGTAGACGTTGGATGCCCCGATCTCGGACGGCGACTTGTCGCCCTCGTACTGGCCGTCGATGCCGTAGGTCGGATCGGTGAACCACACCGCGCCGTCCGAGGAAACCACCACGTCGTTGGGCGAGTTGAGGCGCTTGCCCCGATAGGCGTCGGCGATGACGGTGATCGTGCCGTCGTGATTGGTGCGGGTGACCCGCCGCGCCTGATGCTCGCAGCTCACCAGCCGGCCCTGCCGGTCGCGGGTATGGCCGTTGGAATTGTTCGACGGCTGGCGGAACACCGAGGTCACGCCCGTCGTCTCGTCGTAGCGCATGATCCGGTTGTTGGGGATGTCGGAGAACAGCAGTCCCCTGCTGTCGCCGAAATAGACCGGACCCTCGGTCCAGCGGCCGTCCGTCCACAGGGTTTCCATGTAGGAATTGAGCAGGCAGTAGCGCCTGAAGGACGGATCGATGACGTGAAGATGGTCCTTGAGCATGGCGCCAAGGTGATCCATGGGGGCCTCCCGGTCGTTTCTTCCCTCGAGCCCGGCGCGTTTGCCGCGAACGGACCCTAAGTCTTTGTTGAACGGTCTTTTCTGGGACGAAAGCCTAGCACGAACCCCCTCGCCAGGACCAGCCGGTTTACCGCAGGTTGCGAGGAAAATCGAAGCGCCTCCGGCAAGGGGTTCGGGGGTTCTCAGGATGCCGGGCCGCTGCCCGTCCAACGCAGGAGGTGGCTTTCGCAGATCCTGCAATCGGAGCTCCCGAAGCCGGGCACCGGCACTCCGAAGCCGCCGCCGTCGACAAGCCCGGCGACGAGGCCGCATTCCGAACGCCCCGGATAGGCGAGGCCGGCACTCGCCCCGGCCGCGCTGGTCACCTGATCCACGTGCCAGTGCGGCCGCTTGCCGGATCGCAGATGCCGCGCCAGTCGCCCCCTGAGACCGCCGGGCCCGCGGGCGCTTCCCGCATAGACATACCATCCCGGCGCCAGCCGCGCCGCCGCCGGACGAACAAGGTCGAGCGGCCGGTCGAGGCGCAGGAGCAGCAGATAGGCGCCGGCCTCGGCCGGAATCGCTTCCCGCTCGCCGTCCGCGAACGGGCCGGCACCGCCTTCGGGCAGCAGCGCGCCTAGGTCCGGCGGCACGATGATCGTCCCGGTTGCCATGCCGTTCCCTTGCCACATCCCTCCGGAACGGGCAAATTGCCTTCAAAATCGGGAGGGACACCATGGCCGACACGCTCACCAACGCCCGCGCCATCGACCGGCTTCTCGCCGAATATGGCGAAAGCCACGAGAATCCGACCAACAAGCTGATTCACTGGATCGCGGTTCCCGCCATCGCCTGGACGGTGCTGGCGCTGTTGTGGGAGATCCCGACGCCGGCGGCCTTTTCGAACGTGCCCTATCTCAACTGGTGCACCATCGCGCTGGCGCTGACGCTGGTCTACTACCTCGTCCTGTCGCCGCCGCTGGCGCTCGGCATGCTGGTCTTCTCGGGTGTATGCATCGCCCTGATCCTGGCCTACAAGAGCGCGGTGTCGCTGCCGCTCTGGCAATTTGCCATCGGCGTTTTCGTCATCGCCTGGATCTTCCAGTTCGTCGGCCATAAGATCGAGGGCAAGAAGCCGTCCTTCTTCAAGGACGTGCAGTTCCTTCTCATCGGCCCGGCCTGGCTGATGCATTTCCTTTTCCGAAAAGCGGGGATCCGGTACTGACATGAGCGAAGCCGCGGCCGAAGCAACCTGGACGGAAGACGACAGCGAGACCTATCTCGGCCTGTCCGAGATCGCGGTTCCCGACCGCGAGAAGCAGATCGACATCGTCGTCGCGCTGATCGGCGCGGCGGTGGCCCGCGCCTCTGGCGGCCCGGCGACGGTCGCCGAACTGTGCTGCGGCGGCGGCGAACTGGCCGAAACCCTGCTCGAGCGCATCGATGGCCTGTCCTATCTCGGCCTCGACGGCTCCGGCCGGATGCTCGACCGGACTCGCGAACGAACCGCCCGCTTCGCCGGCCGCACCGAGTTGCGCCCGTTCGACCTCGCTGCGACCGACTGGCGGACGGGCCTCGATCTCACCGCCTGCGTCTCCTCCCTCGCCGTCCACCATCTCGACGGTCCCGGCAAGGCGGCGCTATTCGCCGATATCCGCAAACGCCTGCGCCCCGGCGGCGTCTTCGTGCTCGCCGACCTGATCGAGCCGGCGACGGAAACCGGCCGCGAGATCGCCGCCGACGCCTGGGACGACGCCGCGCGGAGCCGGTCGCGGAGCATCCAGGGCGGCGAGGCCGGCTATGAAGCCTTCCAGGCGACGAAGTGGAATCTCTACCGCCACGGCGACGACACCGGCGTCGACACCCCTTCGGGCGTGTTCGAGCAGATGCGCTGGCTTTCCGAGGCCGGTTTCGCCGATATCGACCTCCACTACATGGTCGCCGGCCACGTCATCTTCTCCGCCTGGGCGCCGCGCTGACGATTGGAGCGGAAATCGGCGCTTGCCGCGAAGACCGGGCTTGCGTCCGCGCCCCGCTTTGCCTATATAACGGGCCTTCCCGAAACCATGGGTTTACGGGCCGGATGGGTGTGTAGCTCAGTTGGTAGAGCAGCTGACTCTTAATCAGCGGGTCTGGGGTTCGAGTCCCCACTCACCCACCAAATTTTTCGATTGATTAGAGAACTCGACGCGAAGCCATGACGAACCGTTCCGGGATTCTTGGAGCGGTTCAGTTCACCCATTAAAACGCTCCGAATTGTGCCAGTTCAGGGCATCAGGATCGGGGCGACGGGCAGCCTCCTGCGGCACTCTAATTTGCTGGCCATGCAGTTCATAATAGTGACGCCCATTTTCGAACTCTTCGCGGATACGCCGACTAACCTCGAAACGGTGATCGGGCGTTACCGTCACGTAGCCCGAGTCAAACAGGCTGTGTATATCACGCCGCAATAGAAGACCGTTATGGGCTTCATGTTCACCGCCGTCACTGAATGGTCGGATGTGCGCCGCCTCTAACGCCGGGAGCGTCCGTTCCTGTGTGACCGCGCAACGACGCTCATAAATGTCGGTTACCAAAACACGAAAGGCGCCTTGTCCTAACCGAGGCCGAATACGATGGGGTTCGCCATAACGCTTTTGCTTTTCCCCCATTCCGGAAAACGGTTTTTGGCTCAAACGGTCGTTGACTGCATCCCACAAGGCCAGCCCCTCGGCATCGTCCGTGCTGTATCCCTTGAGCGAAACGATGTTAGGCGACCATGATTGAGGAACGGGTATCCAGTCGGGTTCATTGAAAAAGAACGGCTGAGTCAAGATGCGACAGCCAATTGCAAAGTCGCTTCGATCATCGGGTGAGGCCCGGCGATACTTTGCTATACGAGCGCGCATTTCTTGCGCAGAGTTTGCACCATTCGCCTTTCCGAAGGCTTCCCAGGCAAGTGAACATGGCAGTGCATTGGCATAGGCAAAGATGCCGCCGCCGACGATCACGTTGCGAGGCGCATGCAATTTGAACAGAAATAATTCTCCAGGTTGGAGCGCGCGAAAACTCGCTGCCGACGGCGCCCAGAAATTGACCTCGCTCAGGTCTGGCTGCCGCCGCAGCATTTCGAACCAATCGCCATCGGTAACAGCTATGACAAGGTTGATGCCCATGATGAGGCGCCACCTGTGAGTAAATCTACACCCCAAAGATCTACCTTATCGAACTCATCAGATGTCAGGAACCCACTTCAAAACCATCAACTATCCGCGATTCCCGAATTGGATACCAAGTCCGAGGCAGTCTGGCGGCTCACCTAAAAAACGTCGAAGACACCCCACGCACGCGTCCGGGCCGCATTTCGGCTATCGCTCTTGCTGACCCTTTAGGAGCAGCCATGGAACCGGCGCTGTCGGAACCAGCGCGAAGAGCGATCCCAGCGTGTCGGAACAGGTCCAGAAGACCTCTTCAGCCCCCCACTCGCCGACATCTCTCAACACAAACCGGACGACGTCCTCCCTTCTCAGCCGCATATCCGTGTGCAGAATAGGTCCGCTGCCGAGTTACAAGAGCGGCCTGGGAGGGTGCGATGACGAAGACGCTGAAATTCTGGGGATGGGGTTACGAAGGCGAAGGGCTCGACGAGGGCGAAACCCGCGCGCTGATGTCGCGATTTGCCGATGATTACGAGATCCGTCCGACGGACGACAGCGCGTTCCCCACACTCGACGAGATCACCCTCGCGACCCCCCGGCTGACGCCTCCCGCGAGCGTTGCGAAGATCTGCACCACCGACAAGTACCAGCGCGTCCTTCATGCTTTCGGCCAGTCGCAACCGGACTCGATCCGTCTTTGCATGGGCGATTTCGACCATGCGCCCGATATCGTGGCCTACCCCGAAAACGCCGGCGACATCGCCGCGCTGTTCGACTGGTGCGGGGACGTCGGAGCGGCATTGATCCCCTATGGCGGCGGCACCTCCGTCGTCGGCGGCGTGACCAGCGATGTGGGGAGCGGCTACAACGGCACGGTGAGCGTCGACATGAGCCGCATGGGACAGGTGCTGGAGATCGACGACGTCAGCCGCGCTGCCCGGATCCAGGGCGGCGCGCGCGGCCCGGCGCTGGAAGCGCAGCTCAAGCCGAGCGGGCTCACCCTGCGGCATTTTCCGCAGAGTTTCGAGCATTCGACCTTCGGCGGCTGGGTGGCGACCCGCTCGGGCGGCCATTTCGCCACGCTCTACACCCATATCGACGATCTGATCGAAAGCGTCACCATGGTCACGCCGGCGGGCGAAATCGTCTCGCGCCGGCTGCCCGGCTCGGGCGCGGGCCCCAGCCCAGACCGTTTCATGATGGGGTCGGAAGGCGCGTTCGGCATCATCACCGAAGGCTGGGCCAGGCTGCAGGGACGGCCGACCTTCAAGGCGACGGCCGGCTTCCGTTTCGCCGACTTCCTCGATGCGGCCCGGGCGGTGCGCGCCGTGGCGCAGGCCGGGCTTTTCCCGGCCAATGTTCGGATTGTCGACGATGTCGAACTGAAGGTGAACGGCGCCGGCGACGGCAGCTTCACGCTCATGGTGGTTTCGTTCGAAAGCGCCGACCACCCCGTCGATGCCTGGATGGCGCGGGCCGAGCAATGTTGCACCGACCATGGCGGGACGGTGGACGTCGACTGGCGGGACAATCCGCACGCCAACCTGCAGGGCGCGGTCGGGGCCTGGCGCGACGCCTTCATCCGGATGCCCTACAATCGCGAGAAGCTGACCCCGCGCGGCATCATTTCGGACACGTTCGAGACCGCGATCACCTGGGACAGGTTCGAGAATTTCTACCTGGCCATGCGTGAAGCGACCGCCAAGGCGATCCGGGAGGCGACGGGAAAGCCCGGCGCGGTCTCCTGCCGGTTCAGCCACGCCTATCCGGACGGACCGGCGCCGTATTTCGCCTTTCACGCCCAGGGCCGGAGCGGCGGGCTTCTGGAGCAATGGCAGGCGATCAAGGATGCGGCATCCGACGCTGTGATCCGCGAGGGCGGCACGATCACACACCACCATGCGGTCGGCCGCGACCACCGGAAGTGGTACCTGCAGCAACGGCCGGCGCTTTTCGGCGAGGTTCTGGCTTCCGCCAAGAAGCGTCTCGATCCCGGGAGGATCCTGAATCCCGGAGTTATCGTGGAGTGACGACCGCGACGAAGCCATGCCCGCCTTCCGAATGGCGCGTCGTCTGGGGTGTCCGGGGTGAAACGCTCCTTTCGCGCCGTCGGCCCGGCTCGGTTCATTCGGAAATCGCCACCCCTACGCCGGCATCGAAAACGCCCGACGGTCGCCGCCCACTTCCCGGCCCCCGACGGCGACCCCCCGGCGCGCCGTCATCCGCAGCGTCATCGTCCTCAGGTCGTCCCCGGTCAACCGGGCCCGGGCGAGCGGCAGGACGATGGCGTTCTCGACGATGAGATGGCGGCGTTCGGCCGCAGCGAAACGGGTAAGGACCGGGCGCAGCGCGTCGTCGAGGCTCCCGGTGGCCAATGCCGCCTCCAGACCCCTCGCCACGGCCAGCGCTTCCGGTTTTTCGGCGGCGTGCTCGGCGCTGAGTTCGGCGAGGACGTCGCCGATCCGGTCCTCCGGCTCGGCGCGGCGGGCGAGGAGCGGGAACAGGTCCTCCTCCTCGTCGGTGACGTGAACGGCGAAATCCTCTGCCAGGAAGCGCAGCACGGCGCGGATTTCCTCCGCGTCCGGCGCCTCGGACCGGGCGATGCGGTCGAGGGTCCAGCACAGCACCCGCTGCCGGTCGTGATCGGCGGCGAGATAGTCTATCGGCGTCGCGAAAAGTGCCTCTCGCGGCGGCGTGGCAAGCGCGTCGAGCGCCATCCCGCGCGCTTCGATATCCTTGTTCACGGCTCGCTCCCTCGGTTGGTTCCTCCCCCTCGCCTCCAGTCCTTATTGCACCAGCGGCCCGTCGGCGGCCTCCAGATCGATGCCCTCGATCTCGGCCCGGCCCGCCAGCATGGCGATATATTGCGACACGGCCTTCGACCACGCCGCGGCCTCGAGCCAGGCGGCGATCCGCTCGGTCACCATCTCGAACGGCATATCCCGCCCTTCGATCCGGCGGTCGAGCGCGATGACGTGGAAACCGAAGCGGCTTTCCACCGGCTCGCGGCCGATCTCGCCCGCGTCCATCGCTTCGAGCGCCGCCTCGAACTCGGCCACCGTGCCGCCGCGGCCGATCTGGCCGAGATTGCCGCCCTGTTCCTTCGACGGACAGTCCGAGTGGTTTCGGGCGAGCGCCGAGAACCGGCCCGGATCGTCGGCCAGCAGATCGCACAGGCGCTTTGCCCGATCGCGGGCGATGGCGAGCGCCGCCGGATCGGCCGACCGCTTGGCAATGAGGATATGCCGCGCCTCGTAGAGCGGCTCGGTGCGGAATTTCTGCGGATGGTTCTCGTAGTAGCGCCGGCACTCCGCTTCACCGGCGCTCGGCACGTCGATCGCGCGCTCCATGAGGACGCGGATCGCCGCATCCGCCGCCGTCTCGGGGCGGCCGTCGCCGTCGGTTTCCGGCTCAGCCTCGACACCCTCACGCCGCGCCTGCTGCACCAGCAGTTCGCGTACGGCCAGCGCCCGGGCGGCGGCGCGCACCGCGGCGCCGGGATTTTCCGCCGGATGGTTCTGCGCCTCGGCGAGGATGTCGGCTTCGGCGATTTCCACCCCGTTGACGGCGACACGGCTCACGACCCTCGCTGCCTTGGGCGGCACCCGCGTGTCAACCTGTGGCGGCGTTGCGGCTGCGGGCAAAGCATCTGCTCGCTGCCACGCCGGTTTGCGCTTGGTTGCGGTCATCGGCCTCACTCCGCGGGGAAACGGCCCGGCGCGGCCTGCCGGTTGCGCCGCCGGACCACCTGATAACCGGGCCGCCACAGGTAACGCACCGGCACGCTGAGCATGTGCACCAGCCGGGTGAACGGGAACACCAGCAGGATCGTCAGCCCGAGGAACAGGTGCAGCTTGAAGACGATCGAGGCGTCCGTCACATAGCTCGAGGCTTCCGGGTTGAAGGTGAAGATTCCTTGCGCCCAGCTCATGAACTTCACCATCTCGTGGCCGTCGAGATGCTGCATCGACACCGGAATGGTGGCGAGACCGAGCAGCAGCTGCAGCCACAGCAGCGCAATGATCATCGTGTCCGAGGCGCTGGAAGCAGCCCTCACCCGGGCGTCGAACAGCCGCCGGTGGACCAGCAGCGTCGCCCCGACGATCGCCATCACGCCGGCGACGCCGCCAGCGACGATCGCCAGGATCTGCTTTGCCCCGTGGCTGATGCCGACGGCATCGAAGAACGCGATCGGGGTGAGCAGGCCGACGACGTGGCCGGCGAAGATCACCAGCACTCCGACATGGAACAGGATCGAGCCCCAGACGAGCTGTTTGCGCCTGAGAAGCTGCGAGGAGCCGGAACGCCACGTATAGGGTTCGCGGTCGTAGCGGATGATCGTACCGAGCACCAGCACGACGAGCGCGATATAGGGATAGATCCCGAAAAGGAGCGTGTTCAGATAGTCGGACATGGTCTTATCCTCTCGTCCTCTCAGGCCGTCGGCGGTTGTGCGGGATCGGCGGGCTTGCGGGATGCGGCGCGGATCTGCCGGCCGAGCCGGTCGGGGCCGCATGCGCCCTCGCCGGCATTGCCGCCGAAGGTGACGGCTTCCTCTTCCCAGACCCGGTCGAGCGCCTTGAGATCGTCCGGGTCGTCCTCGGCAGCCTTTAGAAGGTCGCTCAAGAGCCCCGCGTCCGGCTTGCCCGCCGCCAGCGCCTCGAGCACGGCGAAGGCGTTGGCATAGATCGAATTGCGCCGCTTGAGCCGCTCTCGCAGCGCCGCCAGAATATGGGCGGTCTGGCCGAGCAGCTCACGCGCCTCGGCCTCCGGCTTCATCGACAGGTACTCGAGGAACATCGGCAGGTAGTCGGGCAGTTCCTTGGCGTCGACGGCGAAACCGTCGGTCTCGTACATCGTCATCAGGTCGACCATCGCCTGGCCGCGGTCGCGGCTTTCGCCGTGCACGTGCTCGAACAGGTGCAGCGACAGCGACCGGGTACGATCGAACAGGAACACGTAGCGCTCCTGCGCGTCGTAGCGGTCGCGTTTGGCGATGTCATAGGCGAGCCGTTGCAACAGCTCCTTCTCCGCCTTGCCGAGCGCGCATTCCCCGGCCGCGGCCGCGATCTCCCTCATGCCGGCATGAATCTCGTCGGTCGGATAGGAAAGGACCAGCGACAGGATCTTGAAAACCGTGTTCATCACGCATTCTCCTTGAAGAGGTCGGTGGGCGTCTGCACGGTGCGCGGCCTTTTGGCGCCGAACAGGTCGGAGGTCGAGGAGCCGCCGGAGCAGCCGTTGCCGAACGAGAAGCCGCACGAGCCGCGCACGTCGTAGGCGTCCTCGGTGATCTCGCGATGGCTGGTCGGGATGACGAAGCGGTCCTCGTAATTGGCGATCGCCATCACATGGTACATCTCCTCGATCATCGAGCCGGTCATGCCGACCTTCTCGGCGATCGCCTCGTCGATCACCCCGTCGACGGTCTTCGCCCGCATATAGGCGCGCATGCCGAGCATGCGTTCGAGCGCCGAGATGACGGGAGCGTCCTTGCCGGCGGTGAGCAGGTTCGAAAGATAGCGCACCGGGATGCGCAAGCTGCGCACGTCCGGCAGACCGTCGTCCCAGCCGAGCTGGCCGGATTCGGCCGCCGCCTGCAGCGGCGACAGCGGCGGCACGTACCAGACCATCGGCAGGGTGCGGTATTCAGGATGCAGCGGGAACGCCACCTTCCAGTCCATCGCCATCTTGTAGACCGGCGAGTGCCGCGCCGCTTCCAGCCACGCCTCGGGCACGCCGTCGCGGCGGGCCTGCTCGATCACGCCCGGATCGTTGGGATCGAGGAAGATTTCGAGCTGCCTCTCGTAGAGATCCTGCTCGTCCTCGGTCGAGGCGGCTTCCGAGATCCGGTCGGCGTCATAGAGCACCACGCCGAGATAGCGGATGCGGCCGACGCAGGTTTCCGAGCACACGGTCGGATGGCCGGCCTCGATACGCGGATAGCAGAAGATGCATTTCTCCGATTTGCCCGAAGACCAGTTGTAGTAGATCTTCTTGTAGGGACAGCCGGAGACGCACATCCGCCAGCCGCGGCACTTCTCCTGGTCGATCAGCACGATGCCGTCGTCCTCGCGCTTGTAGATCGCCCCCGAGGGACAGGCGGCGACGCAGGTCGGATTGAGGCAGTGCTCGCACAGGCGCGGCAGGTACATCATGAATGTGTTTTCGAACTCGCCGTAGATCTGCTTCTCGATGCCGTCGAAATTGACGTCGGCCGAGCGCTTGGAGAATTCGCCGCCCAGGATCTCCTCCCAGTTCGGCCCCCACTCGATCTTTTCCATCCGCTCGCCGCTGATCAGCGAGCGCGGCCGCGCCGTCGGCATGGTCTTGCTCTCGGCCGCGGTCTGCAGATGCTCGTAGTCGTAGTCGAACGGCTCATAGTAATCGTCGATCTCCGGCAGGTCCGGATTGGCGAAGATATTGGCCAGGATGCGCCATTTCGCGCCCATCTTCGGCCGGATGCGGCCATTGCGCTTGCGGACCCAGCCGCCGTTCCACTTCTTCTGGTTCTCCCATTCCTTGGGGTAACCGATGCCGGGCTTGGTCTCGACATTGTTGAACCAGGCGTATTCGACCCCTTCCCGGTTGGTCCACACGTTCTTGCAGGTGACCGAACAGGTATGGCAGCCGATGCACTTGTCGAGATTCAGCACCATTCCGATCTGTGCGCGGATTTTCATTCTGCCGCCTCCTTCGGGGTTTCGGTTTCCTTGGCCGGCTCGTCCATCCAGTCGACCTTGTCGAGCTTGTGCACGACGACGAATTCGTCGCGGTTGGACCCGACCGTGCCGTAATAGTTGAAGCCGTAGGATTGCTGGGCGTAGCCGCCGATCATGTGGGTCGGTTTCGTGATCGCCCTGGTGACCGAGTTGTGGATGCCGCCGCGCTGGCCGGTGACCTGCGAGCCGGGCGTGTTCACGATCTTCTCCTGCGCGTGATACATGAAGATCGTGCCTTCCTTCATGCGCTGGGAGACGACCGCCCGGGCGACGATGGCGCCGTTGGCGTTGAACACCTCCACCCAGTCGTTGTCGACGAGACCGGCCTTGGCCGCGTCGACCTCGGAAAGCCACACCACCGGGCCGCCGCGATTGAGCGTCAGCATCAGCAGGTTGTCGGTATAGGTGGAGTGGATGCCCCATTTCTGGTGCGGCGTGATGAAGTTCAGCACCACTTGCGGCCGGCCGTTCGACTTCGCCTCGATCGCCGGATTGATCGTCTTGGTGTCGATCGGCGGCCGGTAGACGCACAGCGCCTCACCGAAGGCCCGCATCCACAGGTGATCCTGGTAGAGCTGCTGGCGGCCGGAAAGCGTCCGCCACGGGATCAGTTCGTGGACGTTGGTATAGCCGGCATTGTAGCAGACCTTGTCGGATTCGAGCCCCGACCAGGTCGGCGAGGAGATGATCTTGCGCGGCTGGGCGACCACGTCGCGGAAGCGGATCTTTTCGTCTTCCTTCGGCATCGCCAGATGGGTGTGGTCGCGGCCGGTGAATTTCGACAACGCCTCCCAGGCCTTGACCGCGACTTCGCCGTTGGTCTCCGGCGCCAGCGACAGGATCACCTCGGTGGCGTCGATGTCGGTCTCGATCCGGGGACGGCCCTTTGTCGGGCCCTCCTCCTCGACGGCGCCGTTGAGACGGCGCAGCAGATCGACCTCGCGCTCGGTGTTCCACGAGATGCCCTTGCCGCCATTGCCGAGCGTGTCCATCAGCGGACCGAGCGCGGTGAAGCGCTTGTAGAGATTGGGATAATCGCGCTCGACCACGGCAACCGCCGGCATCGTCCTGCCGGGCACCGGCTCGACTTCGCCGGTCTTCCAGTCCTTGACGTCGAGCGCCTGCGCCATCTCCCCCGGCGTGTCGTGCAGGATCGGTACCAGCACCACGTCCTTTTCGACGCCGAGCACCTCGGGCGCCACGTCCGAGAACTTCTTCGCGATGCCCTTGAAGATGTCCCAGTCGCTGCGCGCCTCCCAGGCCGGATCCGCCGCACTGGTCAGCGGATGGATGAAGGGATGCATGTCCGAGGTGTTGAGGTCGTTCTTCTCGTACCAGGTCGCCGTCGGCAGCACGATGTCGGAATAGACGCAAGTTGTCGACATGCGGAAGTCGAGGGTGACCAGCAGATCGAGCTTGCCTTCCGGCGCCTCGTCCCGCCAGACCACGTCGGTGCCCTGCTGCCGTCCCTCCTCGCCGAGATCCTTGCCGAGCAGGCCGTGGTTGGTGCCGAGCAGGTGCTTGAGGAAATATTCGTGCCCCTTGCCCGACGAGCCGAGCAGGTTGGAGCGCCAGACGAACAGGTTGCGCGGCCAGTTGGCTTCGTTGTCGGGATCCTCGCAGGCCATTTTCAGCCCGCCGGACTTGAGCTGGGCGGCGACGTGGTCCTTGACCTCGGTGCCCGCCGGCGCGCCTTTGGCGATATCGAGCGGATTGCTCTCGATCTGCGGCGCGGAGGGCAGCCAGCCCATGCGTTCGGCGCGGATATTGTAGTCGATCAGCGTCCCGTCCCACGGGCCTTCCGGCGCCGTCGGCGACAGGATCTCGTCGACCTTCAGCGTCTCGTAGCGCCACTGGTCGGTATGGGCATAGAAGAACGAGGTCGAGTTCATCTGCCGCGGCGGCCGGCCCCAGTCGAGCGCGAATGCGAGCGGCAGCCAGCCGGTCTGCGGGCGCAGCTTCTCCTGGCCAACGTAGTGGCTCCAACCGCCGCCGGACTGGCCGACGCAGCCGCACATCACCAGGAGATTGATGATCCCCCGGTAGTTCATGTCCATGTGGTACCAGTGGTTCAGTCCCGCGCCGAGGATGACCATCGAGCGGCCGCCGGTCTTCTCGGCGTTGGAGGCGAACTCGCGGGCGACCGTGACGATGTGATCGCGCGGCACGCCGGTGATTGTCTCCGCCCAGGCCGGGGTGTAGGGCAGGTCGTCGTCGTAGGAGCTGGCGCAATTGTCGCCGTTCAGGCCGCGGTCGAGCCCGTAATTGGCGACGAACAGATCGAACACGGTGGCGACCAGCGCCTGGCCGTCGGCGAGCTTGACCTTCTTCGCCGGCACCGAGCGCAGGAGCACGCTGTCATGGTCGGTGCCCTCGAAATGGTCGTGCTCGCGATTGCCGAAATAGGGGAAGCCGACCGGGACGACGTCGTCGTGGTCCTCCTCGAGGATCAGGCTCAGGGCGAGTTCGACCTCGCCGCCCTTGCCGTCTTTCTGCTCGAGATTCCACTTGCCCTTGTCGCCCCAGCGGAAACCGATGGAGCCCTGCGGCACCACGGTCTTGCGGGTCTTGCCGTCGACGGCGACGGTCTTCCATTCGGTATTCTCGCTCTCGCCGTGGCCGTCCTTGAAGTCGGAGGCGCGCAGCATCCGGTCGGCGATATAGTGACCGTCGCGCTCGACCAGCCGCACCAGCATCGGCATGTCGGTGTAGCGACGGCAATAATCCTCGAAATAGGCCGCCTGCCGGTCGAGATGGAACTCGCGCAGGATGACGTGGCCCATGGCCATCGCCAGCGCCGCGTCGGTGCCCTGCTTGGGATGCAGCCACAGGTCGGCGAATTTCGCCGCCTCCGAATAGTCCGGCGAGACCACCACCGACTTGGTGCCCTTGTAGCGGGCCTCGGTGTAGAAATGGGCGTCGGGCGTGCGCGTTTGCGGCACGTTCGAGCCCCACAGCATCAGGAAACCGGAATTGTACCAGTCGGCGGATTCGGGCACGTCGGTCTGCTCGCCCCAGGTCATCGGCGAGGCCGGCGGCAGGTCGCAATACCAGTCGTAGAACGACATGCAGACGCCGCCGAGCAGCGACAGGTAGCGCGAGCCGGCCGCGTAGGAGACCATCGACATGGCCGGGATCGGCGAGAATCCGATCACCCGGTCCGGGCCCCACTTGCGCGCGGTGTAGGCATTTGCGGCGGCGATGATCTCGTTGACCTCGTCCCACTTCGCCCGCACGAAGCCGCCCAGGCCGCGCACCTTGACGTATTCGGCCCGCTTCGCCGGATCCTCCTGGATCGCCGTCCACGCCCCCACCGGCGTCTTGATCGCCCGTTCCCGGCGCCACAGTTTCAAGAGCCGCGAGCGGATCAGCGGATATTTCACCCGGTTGGCCGAGTACATGTACCAGCTGTAGCTGGCGCCGCGCGAGCAGCCGCGCGGCTCGTGGTTGGGCAGGTCCGGCCGGGTGCGCGGATAGTCGGTCTGCTGGGTTTCCCAGGTGACGATGCCGCCCTTGACGTAGATCTTCCACGAGCAGGAGCCGGTGCAGTTGACGCCATGGGTGGAGCGGACGATCTTGTCGTGCTGCCAGCGCTTGCGGTAGGAATCCTCCCAGTCGCGGTTCTCGCTGGTGGTGACGCCGTGGCCCCTGGAGAAGGTGCCGGTATTCTTCCTTGCCAGGAAATTGAGGCGGTCGAGAAGATGGCTCATGTGCCGGATCCTTTCTTGAAAGCCGTCAGCAGGGAACGGGCGCGTTCTTCCGGGTGTAGAAGAACCAGGTGACGAGCGCGCAGGTGACGTAGAAGGCGAGGAAACCCCAAAGCGCCGCCGCGGGACCTCCCGTCATGGTGATCGAGGTGCCATAGGCCTTCGGGATGAAGAACGCGCCGTAGGCCGCGATGGCGGAGGTGAAGGCGACGATCGCCGCGCTTTCCCGCTCCGACTGCTTCAGGCGCGCCGCTTCGTCCAGTCCCGGCATCAGCCGCGCGACTTCGCGACGCATGATGGTCGGGATCATCTGGAAGGTGGAGGCGTTGCCGACACCCGTCAGGAAGAACAGAGCCATGAAGCAGGCGAAGAACCCCCAGAAGGCGTTGGGCTGGTCCTTGATCGCCAGGAAGTACAGGACACCGCCGACCGCGGCGATCATCCCCACGAACGTCACCAGCGTGACCCGTCCGCCCCCGAAGCGATCCGAGACCCAGCCCGTGCCGGCACGGCTGAGCGCGCCGACGAGCGGACCGAGAAAAGCGTAGGACAGGGCGTTGACGCTCGGAAACTGGGTCTTGGCGAGCAGCGGAAAGCCGGCCGAGTATCCGATGAAGGATCCGAAGGTGCCGGTATAGAGCCAGCACATCACCCAGTTGTGGAAGCGCGAGAAGATGACCGCCTGCTCGGAGAACGAAGCCCGGGCGGAGGCGATGTCGTTCATGCCGAACCAGGCGAGCGCCGTCGAGACGATCAGGAACGGCACCCAGACGAAGCCCGCGTTCTGCAGCCACAATTTGGTCCCGTCGGCAACCGTCTGGCCATCGCCGACGAATACGGCGAACGCGCCCGTGGAAATCACGATCGGCACCAGGAACTGCATCACCGAAACGCCCAGATTGCCAAGACCGGCATTCAGTCCCAGCGCGTGTCCCTTTTCCTTCTTCGGATAGAAGAAGGAGATATTGGCCATCGACGAGGCGAAATTGCCGCCGCCGAAGCCGCACAGCAGCGCCAGAACCAGGAAGATCAGGTAGGGAGTGTCCGGGTTCTGCACCGCGTACCCGATCCCGAACGCCGGGATGAGCAGGGACGCGGTGGTCAGCGTCGTCCACAGCCGGCCGCCGAAAATCGGAACCATGAAGGAGTAGAAAATGCGCAGGGTCGCACCGGAAAGTCCCGGCAACGCCGCCAGCCAGAACAGTTCGTCGGTGGTGTAGTTGAAGCCGATGGACGGCAGCTTGGCGATGACCACGCTCCACACCATCCAGACAGAGAAGGCGAGCAGCAGCGCCGGAATCGATATCCAGAGGTTGCGGCGGGCGATGCGCCGGCCCTGCTCATTCCAGAAGGTTTCGTCCTCGGGCCGCCAGTCTTCGATAACGCCGGCAAGCACACCCTTCTTTTCGGGCCCGTGAACGGGCTGCATTTCGGGCAACTCGGGCAGCGCCTCGAGCTCGGTCGTCAAGGCGGCACGTTCCATCGAACGGATCGAGAAATGCATCCAGACCAGGTTTACCGCGACGATGCCGAACAACAGCGCGAAGCAGCTCGTCCACACGCCGGTGAGATCGAGCATAGCGCCGAATACGATCGGAAGGACGAAACCGCCAAGGCCACCGATCATCCCGACAAGCCCGCCGACGGAACCGACATGGTCGGGATAGTAGGCGGGAATGTGCTTGTAGACCGCGGCCTTGCCCAGCGACATCACGAAACCGAGAACGAAGATCGCGATGACGAAGGGCACCAGGCCCATGCTGGTCGAAAAGACGATGGGCCCCTTGATGCCGTGAATCACGTAATCCGTGTTCGGGTAGGAGAGCATGAAGGTGATCACGACGGAAACGCCGAATGTCCAGTACATGACGGCGCGGGCGCCGCGCTTGTCGGACAGATGGCCGCCATAAGCGCGGAAGATCGAGGCGGGGACCGAATAGGCGGCCGCGATCATGCCGGCCGACTTGATGTCGAGGCCGTAGACGCCGACCAGATAACGCGGGAGCCACAGGGCAAGCGCGACGAAGGCGCCGAAAACGAAGAAGTAGTAGAGCGAGAACCTCCAGACCTGGAGATTGCGCAACGGTTCCAGTTCCATCCAGGTGGACCGCGGACGCTCGCCCTTCGCCTTGCGCGCTGCCGTCGACGGATCGTCCCGGGTAAGCACAAAGAAGAGGATCGCGACGATCGCCAGGACGGCCGAATAGACCTGCGCGGTCACCTGCCAGCCAAGCGCGACGAGCAGGAACGGCGCGGCGAAATTGGTAACGGCGGCGCCGACATTGCCGACGCCGAAAATTCCAAGCGCCGTCCCCTGCCGGCCGGACTGATACCATTTCGACACGTAGGCGATGCCGACCGCGAAGGAGCCGCCGGCCAGGCCGACGCCGAGCGCGGCGACGAGAAACATCGGATAGGTGGAAACGGTCGACAACAGCCAGGTCGCGCCCGCCGCGGCGAGCATGACGAGCGTGAAGACCAGCCTGCCCCCATACTGGTCGGTCCATATTCCGAGGAATATGCGGCTGACGGAACCGGTCAGGATCGGGGTCGCCACGAGCAATCCGAACTGCGTGTCGCTGAGGCCGAGTTCGCCCTTGATCCTGATGCCGATGATCGAGAATATCGTCCATACGGCAAAGCATACCGTAAAAGAGAACGTGCTCAGTCCAAGAGCACGAGACTGATCGGTGCGGGTTACACCATCGAGCGCATGCATCGGTCCGATCCTTCCTGTCCGGTCAATAAAATGGCGTTCGAGTTCTTGACAGGGCCGATTGAGACCGAAGATAGGGCGAAAGAAGGTTGATCTAAATCAACGGACTGAGGCGATCGCGAAGAAATAAGTCTTTGCGAGGGATCGCTCAAAAGCGCCGGCGGGATAGATCAACCGGCGCGGTTGAATCGACCCCGAGGGACTGATAAAAGGCGGATGGCTGGCTTGACAATTATCAAGGATCGATAGTTTGAGAACGGCGGATCTCCCGCAGGTGCGATCCCTGCGCCTGTTCGAGAGCATGAGCGAATCGAATTTCGACTCCCTGATGCATGCCGCCTATCTGCAGAATTTTCCCGCCCATCTCGACCTGATCCACGAGGGCGACCCGGCCGACTTCCTCTACGTGGTGATCGAGGGTTGCGTGGAACTCTACGCCCGCTCGAACGGCCGCGAGAGCACCATGGGCACGGTCCACCCGATCGGAACCTTCATTCTCGCCGCCGTGCTCAAGGACGCCGTCTTCCTGATGTCGGCGCGCACGCTCGACAAGTCGAAGATCCTGCTGATCCCCTCCGAGAACGTCCGCGGGGCCTTCCGGAACGACGAGAATTTCGCCCGCGCCATCGTCGAGGAGCTTGCCTATTGCTATCGCGGCATGGTCAAGGAGCACAAGGACATCAAGCTGCGCACCGCGGTGGAACGGCTCGCCAACCGGCTGCTGCGCTTCCACGCCGAGCAGGGCGGCAGCGGCGAGCTACTGCTTCCATACGAGAAGCGCACCATCGCCTCGCTTCTCGGCATGACGCCGGAAAACCTGTCACGCGCCCTGAACACGCTGAAGCGCTACGGCGTCGACGTCGACGGGTCCACCGTACGGCTCGGCGATCTGAAATCGCTGGAAACCCTCGCCAAGCCCAACAAGCTGATCGACGATCTCGATTCATAGGGCCGCCCCGTTCCGTGCTATAGTCCCCGCATAAGCAAACTGGCAGCGGGAGGAGCGCCATTTTGCGGGTATTTGCCGCGACTGCGCTGGTGCCGGCCTTGCTGATCGGACCGATGCCCGGGCACGCGCAGGAAACCGAAACGCTGGTCGAGAAGGGTCGGGCCATTTCAAGGCTCCATTGCTCGCGATGCCATGTCATCGACGGCAAGAAGCCGTTTGGCGGCATCTCCTCCACCCCCTCCTTCACGCTGATCATCAAGGCCCTGGCGGATTGGGAAGACCGCTTCGCCACCTTCCACGCGCGGCGGCCGCATCCTGCGATCGTCCGATTCAAGGGTGAACCGATCGATCCCGAATACCCGCCGTCCTCGGTCCCCATCGAGATCGACCCGGACGATATCGAGGCCATCCTGGCCTTTGTCCGCACCCTGAAAAAAGCCGATTGACCGGCGACCGGACAGTATTCCCGGCCTTTGCGCCGCCGGTCGGAAGCGGCTACAGATCGGGACGACACAGCCGGAGACCGGAAATGGACGAGAGTCGCAAGCCCAACCGCAAGGAACGCCGCGCCGCCGAAGCCCGGGGCGAAATGACCGACCGGATGTTCCTGGAAATGTCCGGCCGGTTCATCGACCTCGCCAACCGCGAGAACCGCACGACACCGGCGACCGACCTGCACATGGCGTTTCTCTACGCGGCGGCCCGTTACAACGCCCATGTCGGCAAGAATGTCCTGGGCATCGACGAGCACGAACCGTTCGTCGAGGAGATGGTCAAGGCCTATCAGGAGATGCTTCGCAACCACCTCGCCGATCCGGACCTTTAGGCCTCTTCCTCGTCAATCAATCGCAGCCGCCGGCGCAGCGAAACGCGCGGCCGCTCGTTGCCGCCGGTCTCCGCCGGAGCGGCCTCCCCGCAATCCTCGGGCTTCGCTGTCGATTCGACGTGCTGCTCCTCCGCTTCGGATGCCTGCATCGCCTCAGGTTCGCCGGTCTCCGCCGCTTCGTCCCCGCTCTCGGTCTCGGCCTCATCCTCTTCCACGTTCGGCCGTTCCTCGATTTCCTCGGAGGCGGCTTCGGATGCTTCGGCGTTCTCTTCTGCCGGCGTTTCGTAGCCGCGACCGGATTGCCAGGCCGACTGGAAGGTCTTCATGATCAGGTCCGGGCTGCCGAAATCGTCGTCATAGTCGATCAGCCCGTCGATATGGGCGAAGACCGGGCTCGACCGCCACAGGATCGCCAGCGCCTGTTTGCGCAGCAGCGACGGAACGCCGTCTTTCATGAACACCGTGAAATCGGACGTCTCGTCGAGGGTGGCGAGATCGACCTCCTCGGCGGCGGCGCGATTGGCCTCCAGTTCTGCGGCCCGGGCGGCCTGTTCCCCGTCGTCAGGCAGATTGTCGGACGCGGCGACTTCCGGCTGCTCAACCGGTCGCTCGCCGCGCCGATGCGCCGATTTGCGCTCCGACCACCGCGAGAGCCCGCTCCGCTCGTCCCTTTCCTCGCTCATCGCCGTTCGCTCAGTGCTTCGTGTGGGGTTTGAAGATCGGCGTCTTGCCGAACTTCTGCTCGTCGGGTCGGAGCCGGTCCCGCTTGCGCTTGATGAACGCCTCGTCCTGGTGATGCTCCTCGACGAAGGCCTGGATGAAGGCGGCCACCGGATCGGGCATGGCGACCTTCTCGACGATGTCTTCGCCGGTGTCCTCGTAGTCCTGGATATCGTAGGACGACGCAGTCACCAGATGCGCTTCGTAGGGAAATTCGGACGCCGGATCCTCCGCCTCGCGCAGCACCACGTAGAGTTCCGGTTCCGGCAGCATCAGGTTCTGCCGCAGCGCCTCGGTTTCCTTGCGGTGGAGCGTCAGCGCCAATGTCGCCGCGTGATACTGGACGAGATCGCCATCGCGGCGCAATTCGTGCCAGAAC
>Ga0070728_10001905_pt1 | contig 28354 bp, 24 predicted proteins | sample tdDd471_FD_66723 | JGI IMG/M metagenome (GOLD analysis project Ga0070728, IMG submission 66723) | Marine sediment microbial communities from the Atlantic coast under amendment with organic carbon and nitrate - tdDd47.1 | ecosystem: Environmental > Aquatic > Marine > Coastal > Sediment | place...
TCGCGGTACGGGTGGCTGAGCACGCAGCCGGTGTACGTGTGGTTGGTCAGCGCCGCGGCGACGCGGGGGCGCGCGCGCAGCGCCTGGACCATCGCGCGGCTCTCCGGCTCGGACAGGGGGAAGTCACCGCTGTCCATCCCGAACATCTCGAACGGCTCCCAGCGCGAGGGGAAGTTGCGGTTGAGATCGACCCCGAACTCGCGCGGCGCGTCGAGCCAGCGGTAGCCGTCCCACGCACGAAAGGTGCCCTCGTCGCAGACGAACCAGGCCTCGGCCGGGTCGTCGTCGATCTTGCGGCGCCGCATCTTCGCCGGGTTCCTCGGGTCGTCGAACACCCAGGGCCCCGTCGGGTGGCGCCAGCGCATCAGGCGGATCTTGCCGTCACCGTCGAGATCGTGCGGCTCGAGGCCGGCCCGCGGCCGTCCGTCGCGGGGCGGCCGCTTGCTGCTGCGCAGGAACATCCCGCCCTCGCGCATGCTCGCGTAGCCGTCCGGGCTGACGCACGGCATCACGTACACGGTGTGCGTCGCGAACCAGGCGCGCGCCGCCTCGTCGCCCTCGCGAAGCGACGCGATCCAGCGGCTGGCCGAGAACAGCGCCGACATCACGCCGGTCCACTCCGCGGCGTGCGTGCCGCCGTCGAGCCAGAAACCGGGGCGCGCGTCGGGATCGCCGCCGAGGTCGCCGAGGGTCAGCAGGTGCAGCGCCCTGCCCTCGTGGCTCTCGCCGACGGTCTCGAGCTTCGCCCACTCGGGCGCGCTCGCGACCATCGCCGCGAGCCGCGCCTCGATCTCGGGCCAGTCCAGGTAGGCGGTGCCGTCGTAGTCCGGGGTCGACATCGCGCGGAGGATGGCCGACTCGTCGGCGGGGCGAAACCCTCGCCCGCGAGATCGCGCGCGCGCCTCAGTTGGCGGCGGCCGCCGTCGCGCGCGCGGTGCGGATCGCCTCGCGGTGCTCGGCGCACTCCTCTTGGTGCTGCATCGAGTACGCGATGATCATGCAGCGCTGCGCCTCCTCGGGAAGCGCGTTGCACGTCTGCAGGTAGAGAGTGCGGTCCGGCGGCGGCGAGGCGCTGCGACCCAGCCGCTCGATCATCGAGTCGCGCAGCGCGATCACGCTCGCGTACGCCTGCTCGCACGGCGGGCTGTCTTCGTTCACCGGCTCGGCGTCGTCGGTCTCGGTCGGCTCGGCCATCACCCCGGTCTCTTCGGCGACCGGCCGCTCGACGTCCTCATCGGGGGCCTCGTCGGCGACGGGGGCCGCTTCCGTCTCCTCGGCGGCCTCCTCCTCCGTGGCGGACTCGTCGTGGGCCGAGACCTCGGGGATCTCCTCGGGCTCGCTCTCCGTGCAGCCGAGCGTCCCGAGCAAGAGGGCCGCGGCGATCCATCGATGCGTGTTCATCGCGCGATCCTAGCTCCGTCGGCTTCTGCTACCGTCCGGATCGTGAAGCTCGAGGGCGACGAAGCGGGGATCGCGGTCCTGAAGGCGATGCACGCCAAGGACAAGACCTACCTGAAGTTCCTGGTGGGCGAGGCGAAGACCAACACCGACCTCAAGACGACCTTCAAGTCCGAGGACGGAACGCCCTGGGTGCTGCGCGTCGACGTTCGGACCGGAAACCTGGTCGTCGAGAAGGCCTAGAAGCTCGCGACGCCGTGCTCGGCGTCGGCGACCAGCTCGGTCGGCAGCTCACGGACGACCAGCTCGGGCTCCTCGACGTCGTCGTCGTGGTGCGCGTCGAAGGTGACGCCCATGTCGGCGAGCCACTCTTCCGGGTTCACGTCGTAGCGGCCGTACGGGCCCGGGAACGGCGACTCGCCGTCGCGTCGTGCCTCGCGGACCTCGAAGTGCAGGTGCGACACCATGCGCGGGAAGCGTCCGTTCGTGGTGCGGCCGACCGAGCCGAGCTTGTGGCCGGGCAGGACGACGTCGCCCTCGGCCACGTCGATGGCCGACAGGTGCGCGTAGAAGGACCAGCGGCCGTCGTGGTCGTGCCGGATGACCACGCCGTTGCCGTAGCCGGCCCAGCGGCGCGAGCCGTCGCGCTCGCGGACGACCGTCTCGACGACGCCCGCGCGGACCGCGTAGACCGGCGTGCCGGAGGGGGCGAGGAAGTCGGTGCCCGCGTGGAACGTGCGGTTGCCCGTCCGCCGGCTGACGCGGTGCCCGTAGTGGCTCCCGACGCCGATCCCGGCCGGGACGGGGGAGGCCGCGACGACCTCCTGGCGGTCGATGAACATCGCGTCGACCGCCGCGCGGAGGTCCGCGTCGCTGTCGCCCGAGGAGACGGGGTTCGCGCAGAGCATCAGCAGCGCGACCGACATCGGGATGGCATTGACAGGACCCATTCGTAACCTCCGGTTCGGTGACTACACAACGTCCGTGCCAGCCGTAACCCGCGTGAAACCGCCGAAATTCTGGGGTGTCCGAGGGTGTGCGGCCCACTGTGCCCACGCACAGGGCCGGGCGTGATACGACCTCCCGATGAAGATCTGGTGGGCGGTAGCGCTCCTGGTCGCGGCGGGCTGCGACGGCGGTGGCGGCGGCGAAGACGCGGGCCTCGACGCGGGTCCGCCCGGCGTGGACGCGGGGCCCCGGGACTACACGCCCGAGCCCTTCGACCCGACCGACGCGACGCGCGCGTACTGTCAGGGCGACGACGACGCGATCGAGGCGCGGATCACCGAGCTGCTCGGCGAGCTGACCCTCGCGGAGAAGGTCGAGCTGATGCACGGCGTGGGGATCGGCCTCGTCGACGACACGTGGGCGGTCGCCGGCAACGACGCGGCCGGCATCCCCGGGCTGCGCATGCTCGACGGGCCGCGCGGGCTCAGCGACATGACCGGGAAGCGGGGCACCGCGTTCCCCGTCGGCATGATGCGCGGCGCGACGTGGGACCCCGAGATCGAGCGTCGGGTCGGCGCCGCGATGGCGCGGGAGATCCGCTCGGCGGGCGCGGACGTGCTGCTCGCGCCGACAATCAACCTGCTCAACCACCCGCGCTGGGGGCGCGCGCAGGAGACCTACGGCGAAGACACCCACCACGTCGGCACGATGGGCGTCGCGTTCATCGAGGGCGTGCAGTCCGAGGGGATCATCGCGAGCGCCAAGCACTACGCGGCCAACAACATCGAGGACACGCGCCACGACGTCGACGTCACGGTCGACGAGCGCACGCTGCGCGAGGTGTACCTGCCGCAGTTCCGCCGCGCGGTGCAAGAGGCGCAGGTCGGCTCGGTGATGAGCGCGTACAACCAGGTCAACGGGCTGTACTGCGACCTCAACACGCACCTGCTGCGCGAGATCCTCAAGGACGAGTGGGGGTTCGCGGGGTTCGTCGAGTCCGACTGGATCCTCGGGACGCACGGCGACGCCGCGTCGGTGCTCGCCGGGCTCGACATCGAGATGCCGTCGCCCGCGCACTTCCGCTTCCTGCAGCGCGCGGTGCTCGCCGAGGAGCTCACCGAAGCGGACATCGACCGCGCCGTGCGGCGGATCCTGCGCGCGCAGTTCTGCTTCGGGGTCGACGCGCGCGAGCGCGTGGTCGACGACCCCTCCGCGCGCGAGACGCCCGAGCACCTCGCGCTCGCCCGCGAGGCGGCGACGCGCGGGATCGTGCTGCTGCGCAACGAAGGCGCGGCCCTGCCGCTGGCCGCCGGCGCGACCGTGGTGCTCGCCGGGCGCGTCGCGGACCTGCCGAACATCGGCGACGAGGGCAGCAGCAACGTGCTCCCGACCGACGTGGTGACCGCGCGCGAGGGGATCGAGGCGCAGGCGGGGTCGGTCACCCTGCTGACCGCGCTGACGCCGGCCGACGAGGCGACGGTGACCGCGGCCGACGCGGTCATCGTGGTGACCGGCAACACGGTCGAGGACGAGGGCGAGAGCGACATCGCGGCGGGCGACCGCGACACGATGGAGCTGCCGGCCGACGAGATCGCGCTCATCGAGGCGCTCGCCGCGCTCAACCCGAACGTGATCGTGGTGCTCGAGGGCGGCTCGGCGCTGCTCGTCGAGGGCTGGGTCGACGACACCGCGGCGGTGCTGCACGCGTTCTACCCGGGCAGCGAGGGCGGCCACGCGATCGCCGACGTGCTGTTCGGGGTCGCCGCGCCGTCGGGGCGCCTGCCCTTCGCCGTCCCCGTGGCCGAGGCGGACCTGCCCCCGTTCGACAACACGTCGCTTTCGGTGACCTACGGCTACCTGTACGGCTACCGGCACCTCGACGCGGCGGGCACCGCGCCCCGCTACCCGTTCGGCTTCGGGCTGACCTACACGACCTTCACCTACGACTCGCTGACGCTCGACGCGACGACGCTCGCGCCGGACGGAACGCTCACCGCCACGGTCGAGGTGACCAACACCGGCACGGTGGCGGCGACCGAGACGGTGCAGCTCTACGTCGCCGCGGTCGGCTCGCGGGTGACGCGCGCGCCGCGCGACCTGCGCGCCTTCGGGCAGATCGAGCTCGCGCCGGGCGCGACGGGCAGCGTGGAGCTGACCGTGCCGGCGCGGGATCTGGCCTTCTGGGACGTCGACGCGGGCGCGTGGGAGGTCGAGGCGATCGACTACGAGATCCAGGTCGGTCCGCACGCCGGCGAGCTGCCGCTGATGGAGACCGTGAGGGTCGAGTGAGACGGCCCGCGTGCGTCTGCACACGGGCGATCCGCAAGGGAAACCGCTAGATACGCGGTGATGGCAAGACCCGATCGGATTCGCTTCTCCGGCCGCATTCTCTACCTCACCGAGGACATCGACCTGCTGAAGAAGCAGCTCGCCGGTGAGTCGCTCGACTACGACCCCGACCGGAAGCTCATCGACAACATCTCGACCGACGAGATCACGCCCGGCTGGGTCTGCTTCTACTACGACGAGACCCTCGGTGAGTTCTCGATGGTCGGCCTGCGCGGCGGCGCCTTCGAGCGCAACTCGCTCAAGGACGGCGGCTTCGACGTCATCGTCAGCGGCAAGTCCAAGGGCTGCGGCTCCTCGCGCGAGACCGCGCCCTACTCCGAGCTCACCGGCGGCATCCAGCTCGTGATCGCCGAGAGCATCGAGAAGATCTACGGGCAGAACTGCCAGAACATCGGCCTGCTCACCTCGACCGACTTCGGCCTGCTCCCGCGCATCGCCGCGGGCGACGAGATCCCGATCGAGGAGTTCACCAACGGCCTCGACCCGATCAGCGCCGACATCGTGAAGGCCGGCGGCCTGTTCGCCTACAACCGCGCCCGGATGGCCGGCGACGTCTCGCCGCGGCTGCCCGACACGCCGAAGCGCCCGATGACGATGGTCGAGAAGATCATCGCGAAGAACGCGGTCGTCGACGCCAAGGAGGGCACGCTCGGCATCGACGCGGTGAAGCCCGGCGACGCGCTGTTCGTGCGGACCGACGTCCGGTTCAGCCACGAGTACGTCACCCCGATGGCCGACTCGCTGTTCCAGCAGGGCTTCGGCGCGGACGCGAAGGTGGCCGAGCCTCAGAGCGTGTTCACCTTCCGCGACCACCTCACGTACCTGGGCGACGTGATGGACGACAAGAAGCGGGCGATGGGCCTGCTCGACCACGCCGACGGGCTCGCGGTCACGCAGGAGAAGTTCGCGGGCAAGCACGGCCTCAAGCTCTACGGCGAGGTCGAGGCCGGCGGCTCCGAGGCCATCTGCCACAACGCGGTGATCGAGGATCTCGCGCTGCCCGGCCAGGTCGTGACGGGGACCGACAGCCACACCTGCATGGCCGGCGCCCTCGGCTGCTTCGCGTTCGGCGTCGGCAGCACCGACATGGCCAACGCCTGGTTCACGCGCGACGTCCGCGTCCGCGTCCCGGAGACCGTGCGCTTCGTGCTGACCGGCGCGCTGAAGCCGGGCGTCTCGGCCAAGGACGTGATGCTCTACATCCTCAGCCAGCCGTTCTTCCGCACGAGCAAGGGCATCGGCAAGGTGCTCGAGTTCGCGGGCGAGGGCGTGCAGAACCTGCCGTTCGACGAGCAGGCGACGCTGACCAACATGGCGGTCGAGGCCGGCGGATTCACGGGGATCATCGAGCCCGACGAGGTGGTCGTGGACTACCTGCACGAGATGCGCGGCATCGCCAAAGACGACCTGCGCGAGCGCATCGTGCGGTCGGATCCGGACGCCGAGTACCTCGAGGTCTTCGAGTACGACCTGGGCGACATCCCGGTGATGGTCGCGACGCCCGGGGACCCGCGCAACGGCGTGGCGCTGGCCGAGCTCGACGACGGCGTCGCGATCGACATCGCGTACGGCGGCAGCTGCACCGGCGGCAAGAAGGCCGACATGGACATGTACGCGAGCGTCTTCGCCCGCGGCCTCGAGCAGGGGCTGAAGGTGAAAGACGGCGTGCGCTGCTACATCCAGTTCGGCAGCCAGCACATCCGCCGCTACGCGGAGGAGAAGGGCTACGTGAAGGTCTTCGAGGAGGCCGGCGTCCAGCTCATCAACCCGTCGTGCGGGGCCTGCATCAACGCGGGCCCGGGCGCGAGCAGCGGGCCGAGCGACGTCTCGGTCAGCGCGATCAACCGCAACTTCCCGGGCCGCAGCGGCCCCGGCCAGGTCTACCTCGCCAGCCCGCTCACCGTCGCCGCGAGCGCGCTCGCCGGCAAGGTGGTCGGCCCCGAGGACGTGCTGACCAAGGGCGCGACCGCGGCCGCCTGATCCCGCAAGGGGAAGACCCCGCGGCGCGGGCCGTATATCCTCGCGAACTCATGGCCGACACCCTCAAGTACCGCGAACACTACCTCGCTCCAGTCCTCGTCGGCGGCATCGTCGCCGGCATCCTGAGCTCGATCCCGTTCGTCAACTACTGCAACTTCATCTTCTGCCTGTGGATGCTGGTCGGGGCGAACCTCGCCGTCTTCATGGTGCAGAACAAGGTGCAGGCCGAGATCGCGCCCATGGAGGGCGCGGCGATCGGGGGCCTCGCCGGCCTGGTCACGGGCGGCATGTTCGGCCTGCTCTACATGGTCCTGTTCCTCATCTTCGGGGCGGCGATGATCCCCGGCGCCGCGGACGGCCACGCGGCCGAGGCGGGGATGGGCGTCGGCATGATGGCGCTGATCTTCGGCGGCAGCTGCATCGGCGCGCTCATCGTGTTCGGTGGCTTCGGCGCGCTCGGCGGCATGATCGGGTCGGCGATCTTCAAGCCCAAGTCCCCGCCCCCCGGCGGCGGCGGCCCGGGCGGCTTCCAGGGCCAGCAGGGCGGCTTCGGTCAGCCCCCGCAGGGCGGATTCGGCCAGCCCCCGCAGGGCGGATTCGGCCAGCCTCCGCAGGGCCCGTCCGGCTTCGGTCAGCCCCCCGGCGGCGGCACCCCGCCCCCTGGCGGCGGCTACGGGGGCCCGCCCCCCGGCGGCGGCTACGGCGGCCCGCCGCAGGGCTACTGACCGCGCGTGGGCCGCGCGGCGCCCCTGCTCGTCGGCGGCGGGTTCCTGTTCATCACCCTGTTCGCCCTCGCCCCGCTGCTGTTCGGTGACAGCGGCCTGGGCATGGCGTCGCGCATCGTCTTCGGCGGCCTGTGCCACCAGATGCCCGGGCGCTCGCTCTTCGTCGACGGCCACCAAGCCGCGATCTGCCACCGCTGCACCGGCATCTACCTCGGCCTCGCGCTCGGCGGCTTCTTCGCGCTCGTCAGGCGCGTGGACCCTCGGAGCCCAAGGGTCTGGCTGCTCGGCGCCGCGCCCACGTTGATCCAGCTCGCGCTCGCGGTGCCCTGGACCTTCTTCGATGCGTGGTGGATGAGGCTCGTCTCGGGCGCGCTGACCGGCGCGGCCGGCGGCCTGCTCATGGCCTCGGGCTTGAGCGGCGCGCCGAGCGACGCGACTCCGCGCGAGCCCGGGCGACCTTGAGGTTCCCAGCGTCGGGACTTCAATGCCGTCGTGTTCTTCGCCGACCCCACGCTCGACGCGGTGACCCGCGGCGCCGTCCTCGCGGCGCTGTTCATGGCCTGGATCGTCGTGCTCACGCGCGTGGTGGGGCTCCGGTCGTTCTCGAAGATGGCGGCGGTCGACTTCGTCGCCACCATCGCGACGGGCTCGCTGCTCGCGACCGCCGCGACGAGCTCGACGTGGACGGCGTTCCTTCAGGCGGTGACCGCCGTGACCGCGCTGTTCATCGTCCAGGTCGCCTTCGCCTGGATGCGCCAGCGGCTCGACCGTTTCAAAGAGCTGGTCGACAACACGCCGAAGGTCTTGATGCGCGACGGCGTCATCGACCGCGACGCCCTGCGCCAGACGCGCGTCGCGCACGACGACGTGATCGCGAAGCTCCGCGAGGCGAACGCCTTGCACCGAGACGACGTGCGGTTCGTCGTCCTGGAGACCACCGGCGACATCTCGGTGCTGCACGGCGACGACGAGATCGACTCAGAGCTGGTCGACGGCCTCCGCTGAGTCGCCACCCGGAGGGTCAGGACTCAGACGGCCATCGCGGTGCGCTCGACAAGCGGCGCGGCGGGCGGGTCGACGAGGTGGGCGGCCTCGAGCGCGCCGCGGCACCAGGCGGTGTAGGCGCGGTAGGTGAAGTGGATGCCGTCGACGCCGTGGCCCTCCTGGGTCATCGGGCGGCTGTCGATCCACTCGACGCCGAGGCTCGGCAGGATCTCGGCCTGACGGTCGGCGTTGCGCTCGTGCCACTCGCCGACGAGCTGCGCGCGCTCGCTGCGCTCCATGTCCGACGACGCCGGGCCGAGCCAGACGATGCGCTGCGCGCCCGCCTCGTGGACGCGGTCGACGATCCACGCGAGCTGCTCGCGGTAGCGCGCGTCGTCGCGGCAGCGGTCGTTGCCGCCGAGCGAGATGACGACGATGTCCGGCGCGCCGTTCTCGGTGAGGCGCTCGACCAGGTCCGCCTCGCGGACGTAGCGCCCGGTCGACCAGCCGCGGCGCGCGAGGTGACCGAGGCTCGTGTAGCCCTCCTCGGCGACCGCGCGGTCGATCATCGGCCCGAGGCGCTCGATGTGCGAGTCGCCGATGACGAAGACGCTGGGCGCCTCCGGCGTGCTGGCGAGCGCGGTGCTCGGGACGCTGAGGAGGAGGAGGGCGACGAGGGCGGTGCGGAGCATGCCCCCCTACTGAGCAACGCTTGTACCACCCCTGCACAGCCAGGGCGCCGAGCCGGTATACACCAGTGATTCCAACCCTTTATATGGTCCGGGAATAATTCGTTGACAGACCGGGGGCCCGGATCCAAGGGCCGTAGGCGCCGGGACACGGGCGTGTCGAGAGCCACACACACCGCGATGCGCTACCTTCCGCGCCCCGAGGAGGAGTTGAGATGGCGACACGTGGGACGATGCTGGCGAACATCGAGGGCTGGGCGAAGAGTCAGCCCCACGCACCGGCGCTTCACGACAAGCGCGAGGACGGGACCTGGGCGGTCCTGACCTACGGCGGCTTCTGGCGCGAGGTGCGCCGCATCGGCAAGGGCCTGATGTCGTTGGGCGTCCAGCCCGAGGACTGCGTGGCCATCGTCGGCGCGAACCGGACCGACTGGATCCTCAGCCAGCACGGCATCAACGCCGCGCAGGCCATCCCCGCCCCGCTCTACACCACCCTGCTCCCCGAGCAGATGGCGTACATCATCGACAACGCCCAGGCGAAGGTCGCCGTCTGCGACGACCAGGAGCAGCTCGACAAGCTGCTGCGGATCCGCGCCGAGGGCATGGCGCCGCTGACCCACATCGTCACGATGGACGACCTCGGGTCGGACGCCGAGGACGTGCTCAGCCTCGACGCGCTGAAGAAGCAGGGCGACGACGTCGACGACGCCGAGCTGGACGCGCGGATCGACGCGGTCGGCATGGATGACGTCGCGCTGCTCATCTACACCTCGGGCACGACCGGCAAGCCCAAGGGCGCGATGTTCACCCACGAGGGCATCGAGACGATCGCGCGCGCGACGACGAGCGTGTTCCCGTCCCTCGTGTCACCGGAGACGACCTCGGTCAGCTACCTGCCGCTGTGCCACGCGGCCGAGCAAGGGATCACCAACTTCGCCGGCCTGAAGACCGGCGGGAAGATCTACTTCTGCCGCGACCTGACGCAGATCAAGGACCACCTCGTCGAGGCGCGCCCGACCGTATTCCTCGCGGTGCCGCGCGTGTGGGAGAAGTTCGAGGCCGCGCTGCGCGGGCGCATGGCCGAGGCGCAGGGGCCCAAGGCGAAGCTCGCGAAGTGGGCCATGCAGACCGAGCTGAAGTGGTTCCACCGCGAGCAGGACGGCCGCGGTCGCCCGAGCGTGCGGCGCGCCATCGCCGACCGGCTCGTCGTCTCGAAGATCAAGGGCGCGCTCGGCCTCGACCGGCTGGAGGTCGCGCTCAGCGGCGCGGCGCCGATCAGCACGTCGACGCTCGAGTTCTTCGCGTCGATCGGCATCCCGATCCACGAGGGCTACGGGATGACCGAGACGACCGCCTTCGCGAGCGTGCAGCCGTACGGGAAGGTGAAGTTCGGGACCATCGGCAAGCCGCTGCCGGGCGTGCAGGCGAAGATCGCCGACGACGGCGAGATCATGCTCCGTGGCCGCAACATGGTGAAGGGCTACTACCGCCTGCCCGAGAAGACGGCCGAGCTCTACGACGACGACGGCTGGATGCACACGGGCGACCTCGGCGCGATCGACGAGGACGGCTACATCTCGATCACCGGCCGCAAGAAGGACATCATCATCACGGCGGGCGGCAAGAACGTCGCGCCGGCCGAGATGGAGGGCCTGCTGCAGTCGATCCCCGGGGTCGGCCAGGCCGTCGTCGTCGGCGACCGGCAGCCGTACCTCTGCTCGCTCATCGTGCTCGACCCCGAGGCGCTGCCCGCGCTCGAGGAGGCGTCCGGCGTGCGGGGCCTGAAGGACGTGAAGACCGCCGCGGCGAACCCGGACGTGAAGCGCTACCTCGAGGCCGCGACCGAGTCCGAGTGCAACGCGCACGTCGCGAGGTACCAGACCATCAAGAAGATCGACGTCCTCGACGACGTGTTCAGCGTCGACGGCGGCGAGCTCACGCCGACCCTCAAGGTGAAGCGCAACGTGGTCAACGAGAAGTACGCCGATCGTATCGAGGCGCTCTATCAGACGACGAAGGTGGCGCGCGCGTAGGCCTCGCCGCCTCAGGCGGGCGGCGGCGCAGAATCGATCCGTCATGCACCCACCTCCTGCAAGTACGTGACGCTCGCGGCCGATCCGTTACGCCGATCCTCCGCTGCGGTATCGTGGTCGCGTGGGGGAGCGAAGCGAGCGGCGGGGCCGGACGACCATCCTGATGAGCCTCGCGCTCGCCCTGACGACGAGCTGCGCCGGCCGGGCGGAGCCGCGCGCGCCGACCGCGGCGGGCCCGGGATACGCGTCGCAGACCCCGCGCGACGAGCCAGCCGAGGCCGAGGCCGCCGTCGTGCTCACGCTCGCTCATCGGGCCGCCGACGGGAGGGTGTTCGCGGAGCTGCCCGGCGAGACGCGCGGCGAACGCCACGAGCGCGCCAACCCGCTCTGCGCGCCGCCCCGCTGCGGGTTTCACCTCTTCGCGCACCGCCGCGCGGACCCGCCGGGAGGCGCCGTGGTGATCGTGCGCCCGGACGGGAGCCTGTGTGCCGGTCAGCTCGCGGGCCGCGTCGACCTCGGGGTGCTCGATCCGTTCGACTCCCCGCCGCCGCACGCTCCAGGCGGCGCCGAGTGGCGCCGCGCGGCCCTCGTGCGCGGATGCCAGGCCGCCGACGAGCCCTTCCTCATCGCCGTGCACGGCGGCCGACCCGTCGCCGGCCTCCTCCGCGTGCTCGACGCGCCCGCGCGCCGCGCCGCCCGGTCCGCGCCGGGGTCGCGGGGCGGCCGCTTCGCGACGGTGTGGCGGTTCGGGGAACGTCACTGGGTGCGCGTCGTGGCGCCGGGCAGCACCGAAGACGTGTTCTACGTCTACGACGCAGCCGGGCGGGCGCGCCTCGAGCCCGAGCGGGTGTCCGAGCACAGCGAGCAGTGCTGCGACCTCGTCACGGGCCTCGTGGACCTCGACGCCGACGGCGCGCCGGAGGTCATCGTGCACGACGGCTACCCGGAGGACGCCACGGGGATCTCCGTCCGCGTCCGCGGCGGCGTCTCGTGGCACGCCGCGCTCGCGCAGGGCTACTCTCTCTGAGGCTGCTAGAGCTCCGGGTCGGTGATGCAGTACGCCTCGCCGACGGTGCCCATCGGACAGACGATCTCGTCCTCGATGTCGCAGATCGCGCGTCGACCGCCGACGAGGCGCACGCCCATCGCGGTGTCCTCGTAGTGCGCCTCCATGCCGGGCTCGTCGCAGACCGGCTCCTGGCGCGGGTCGTCGCAGTACGGGATGAGGCGGCCCGTCACGTCGGCGGGCTGACCGCAGTACGGGCCGTTGTCGCAGCCGAAGGCGGCGAGGGCGACCAGGACGAGGAGCGCGCGTCGCATGGCGCGGACTATAGCGGCGCGCCGGGGACGAGGCTCGCGAGCAGGCGCCGCGGGGCGGCCGGGGCGTGCGTCGAGGCCCACGACGAGCGCTCGAACGGCTCGCCGAGCGCGTGGCGCGCGGCCGCCTCGTGCATCGCCATGCCGGCGCGGGCGAAGCGGCTCGCCGCCTCGGCGTACCGCGCCTCGGAGCGCTCGAGCTGCGCCAGGACGAGCGAAGCCAGCGCCGACGCCCACAGCGCGTCCTCGCGCGCGAGCCGCGCGGCGTCCTCGCGCGCGCGGTCCGGCCGACCGGCGGCGAGCGCGAGGCGCGCGCGCAGGTCGTGCAGCGTCACGCGCAGGAGCTGGTTCTGGAGCATCAGCGAGCGCCGAACCGTGGGCCACGCGGCGTCGAGCGCGTCGAGCGCCGCCGGCTCGGCGCCCTCGTGCAGCGCGATCAGGGCGCGGGACACGAGCGCGAACAGGTGGGGCGTCTGGAACCCCGACAGCGGCCAGCGAGCGATCGCGGTGTCGGCCACCTCGCGGGCGCGCGCGACCTCGTCGTCGATCAGCCACGCGTAGGTGGGCGGCCCGAGGCCGAAGTAGGTCCACGCGAGCCGATCGCCGCGCGCCTCGGAGACGGCGCGGATCTCCTGCACGTACGCGCGCAGGCCGCGCAGGTCGCCGAGCATCGCGAGCGCCCACGCCCGTGCGACGCGCGCGGTGGTGAGCTCCCAGGACACCTCGGCGGGGGTGCGCTGGATGGTGGCCTCGCCCTCGGTGAGCCCGCGCAGCGCCTCGCCGAACTGCCCTTGCTGCAGGAACGCGAACCCGACGCAGGTGTCGACCATGCCCTGCGCGCGCGGGTCGCCGGATCGCCTCGCGAGCCCCCGCGCTTCGCGGGCGACGCGCGCCGCGGCCCGCGCGCGCCCGGCCGCGGCGAGGAGCGGGACCTCCATCGCCAGCGCGGACGCCGCGCGCGCGGGATCCCCCGCGTCCAGCGCCCGCGCGAGGTGCAGCGTCTGGAAGTACGCGCCCAGGTAGATGTCGATCACCAGGAACGCCGTCGCGGTCCAGCACGCGTCGAGCTCCGCCAGGTCGCGCGCGGTGGGGGCCCGCTCCTTCATGGCGGTGCCGCGCAACAAGAGGCGCGCGCGGCGCAGCAGGACCCCGGGGAGCGCGCGGAGCGCGTCGCGCGGCATGGGGAGCCCCAGGTCGCCGAGCACCCCCGCGAGCAGCGCGCGCCCCCGGGCGACGTGACCCGCGCGGAGCAGCTCCTCGGCTGCGCGGCGCCGCAGATCGCGCGCGGCCCCGGCGTCGGCGGCGAGCGACGACGCCTCGAGGAACGCGTCCGCGGCCTCGGCGGGTCGGCCGCCGCGACCGAGCGCCCGCCCGCGCGCCTCGATGTGGGCCGCCCGCTGCGCCGGCTCGACGCGGGCGAGCTGCGCGCGCAGCGCCGCGACGCGTTCGAAGGCCAGCCCCGCCTCGGCCTCGCGCAGCGCGCGCTTGGCGAACCGGGCCGCCTGGGCCGGGCGACCCGCCACCTCGAGGCAGCGCGCCGCGTCGCCCAGGTTCGCCCCCGGGCGCCGGGAGATCGCTTCGCCGAGCGCCTTGCCGAGCGCGCGCTTGGTGTCGTCGGGCGCGCCCGCGAGCGCCGCGTCACGGATCGGCTCGCTGATCGGCGACAGACCGCGCGGCCCCGACCGCAGCAGGTGCGCGGCGCCCAGCGTGCGGCGCGGCGCCAGCACGTCCTCGGGCGCGAGACGGAGCGCCTTGGCCGCGAGGTCGATCGGCACCGGGCCGGGCGCGAGCGCGCAGAGCGTGAGCAGGGTGCGCGCGTCCGGGCCGAGCGCGGCGAGCCGCTCCACGAACGGGTCGTCGGCGCCCCGCGCGAGCTCGATCAGGCGCCCCGGGAGGCCGTCCGCGCGATCGACGTGGCCAGGTGAAAGGCCGAGCGACGCGGCCAGCTCCGCCATCTCGGTGACGTCGAGGGCGCGCAGCGGCAGCTCGCGCGCGACCAGGGGCGGCCGCTCGCGCGCGGCGAGCAGGAACAGCACCGAGAGCTCCGACGCCGAGGCGAGCACCGAAAGCAGCGCGAGGCCGTCGCCGTCGAGCGCGTGCGCGTCGTCGAGCGCGATCACGAGCGGCGCGCGCGCTCGGAGCCACTGGCGCAGCGCGAGGAACCCGCGGCGTCGGGCGAGCACCGGCGAGGCCGGGGGGGCGGCCGGGGCGGCCGGCCAGAGCCGCGCCACCGTGGGGAACAGCGCCGCGACCCAGGCGCGCTCGCCCTCCGCGAGCGGCGGCGCGTCGGCCTCGGCCTCGCGCTCGACGAGCGCGTCGACGATCTGATCCAGCCCGCGGTAGGGGATGGACTCCCGCCCGTCGCACCGCGCCCGCAGGACCGGCGCGCCGGACGCGGCGAGGCGCGCGAGGACCTCGTCGAGCGCCCGGCTCCGCCCGCTCCCGTCGGGGCCCGTCAGCGCGATGGTCACCGGGCCCGCCCGGCGCGCGTCGGCCCACGCGTCCACGCAAGCCACGAGGATCGGCTCGCGCCCGATCAACGGAGCGCCGGCCGGCGGCGCGATCGAGGGCCGCGGCGCCGCGCGCCCCTCGAGCCGCGCGAGCACCTCGGGCATCGTCGGTCGCGCCTCGGGCTCGCGCGCGAGCATGGCGACCGCGAGCGCGCCGAGATCCTGCGCGCCTGGGTCGAGCCCAACGGGCGGCGGCGGGTCGTCGAACAGCTTGCCCGCCACGACCTCGCTCGACCCGCCCCCGAACGGCCCATGTCCCGTGAGCGACTCGTAGAGGATCGCCCCGAGCGAGTAGACGTCGGCCGCGGGCGTCACCGAGTGCCCCGCGTCGAGCTGCTCGGGCGCCATGTAGCGCGGGGTGCCCCCGCCGCGCCCGGCCGCGTCCGTCTCGAGCGCGAGGCCGAAGTCGACGAGGACCACCCGTCCGCGGGGCGACACCAGCACGTTGCTCGGCTTCACGTCGCGGTGCACCCGCCCAGCCTCGTGCAGCGCCGCGAGGCCCCGCGCGAGCTGCGTGATCGCGTCGCGAAGCGCCGCGGTGTCGACCGGCGCCGCCGCGGGCTCGGGCGGCGCGTCGCTGGCCGGCAGCTCGCCCTCGATGGTGGGCAGGTCGTCCGGCGCGTCGCCGCGCAGGTGCTCGAGCAGGGTGCGTCCTTCGACGAGCTCCATGGTGAAGAACCACAGGCCCTCGTGCGCGATCAGCTCGTGGAAGCCGACGAGGTTCGGATGGACGAGCCCCCGCAGCGCCCGGAACTCGCGCTTGATCGACGCGATCTCCTCCGGCCCCCGACGTTCGAGCAGCTTGATCGCGACGGGCTCGCTGCGATCTCGTTCGAACGCCGCGTAGACGCGGCCGAGCCCGCCCCGTCCGAGCAGGCTGCGCACCTCGAACCGCGGAGGCACCTCCGGGCTCGAGGCGTCGCTCACCCCAACAGATCCAGCGCGGCGCGGGCCCAGGGGGCGTCCACCCGCTTCAGCACCGCCCGCGCCGTCCCGCCGACCGCCGGGATCGGGCTCCAGATGGCGTTCTCGAGGAACCGCAAGGTCTGTTGCGGATCGTCCCGCCCGTCGGCGATGGCGCGGCACCGCTCGCAGAGCAGCGCGATGGTCTCCATGTCCGGCGGGTCGTCGGGCGCGGTGTCGTAGGGCCGGAGATCACCCTTGCCCTCGCACAGCTCGCACTTGCGGTTGGCGCGCCGCGTGAGGTCCTTGCCGAGCAGGGAGATCTCGTCGAGCCGCGCCTGGTGCTTCGCCTTGCCCTTCGCCATCGGGCGATGGGATCGCACGGCGGCACGAGAAATTCCAGGCCGCGTTCAGGCGCCGTCGACGCGCAGGTCCACGATCAGGGGGCGGTGGTCGCTGCCGGCCCCGACGCCCTCGCGGACCGACAGCGGGGTGAGGTGGTCGGAGACGAAGACGTGGTCGAGCGCGAGCGGGGGCGCGACGAAGATCCCGTTCGGCCACGTCGAGACCACGCCGGCCCCGAGCGCGTCGTGCACGTCGCGGACCCCCGCGTCGCGCAGCGCGGCCACGCCCGGGTTGTGCAGCGTGCCGTTGAAGTCACCGGCGACGACGAGCGGCTCGTCGACCGCGGCGACCAGCGCGTACAGCTGCGCGAGCTGCCCACGCCAGACCTCGGCGTACTCCGCGTCGTAGGGCGGGAGCGTGTGCACACCGAACACGCGCAGCGGGCGGCCGGCGATCCGGACGGTCGCGTCGATCATCGGGACGCCGCCGAGGTCGACGAGCTCGCTGCGCGCGATCGGGTGGCGAGCGAGGATCGCGATCCCGAACGCGTCGTCGCGCGCGAGCAAGTCGCGGTGCGGGTAGGCCGCGCGGACGCGGTCGGACTCCAGGCGGGTCATCCACATCGGCGAGACCTCCTCGAGCACGAGCACGTCCGCGTCGGTCGCGAGCAGCTCGTCGAGCAGCGCGTCGGGCGTGCGGTTGACGTAGAGCACGTTGGCCGCGACGACGCGGACGCGGGGACCGGCGACGTCGGCGCGCGCCTCGGGGACGAAGATCGGCGCCACCCAGGCGACGTGGCACAGGACGACGGCCCCGCTCAGCGCCACCGCGAGGCGGTCGCGGCGGGCGAGCGCGACCGCGAGGAGCAGCCATGCGGGCAGGAACGCCCACACCGCGCCCGAGCTCGCCCAGATCAGCGGCAGGGCGGCGTCCGGGGCGACGAGCTTCGCGGCGGCGAGGGCGACGAAGGGGACGCAGAGCGTGGCGAGGATCCAGCGGCGGCGGCGAGGCTCGGTCATGCTCGCTACTCTGGTGCCGCCGCGTCGCGCCGCCGCGAGCGAGCCGTGGAGAGGTCGAGGCGGCGATGTGGCGAAGCGATGTCATCCTCTGGATCGACCGTGCGCGCCCCCGCCTCGCTGCTGCTGTGCTCGCTGCTCTGCGCCCCCGCGGCGCGCGCGCAGCGGGACGAAGCGTGCGCGCAGGTCGACTGCAGCGGACACGGGACGTGCTTCGAGGAGAACGGCGCGGCGCACTGCCTGTGCGACCCGGGCTTCTCCGAGGTGGCGCGGGCCTGCGTGCCCGACGACGGCGAGGACGCGGCGCTCCGCGCGCGGCACGGCGAGGACGTGGCCGGTCGGATCCTCGACGTGGCGATCGCCGAGCTCGGCCACCGGCGCCCCGAGGTCGGCGCGGGGCGGACGGGCGACCCCGGCCGGCTCGCCGACCACCTCGCGCCGCACGAGTGGTGGTGCGGCGACTTCGTCTCGTGGGTCTACGCGTCCGCGGGGGTGGGGTTCAGCGGCGGCTCGTCGGGCGGCTGGCACATCCCGGACAACCGCGCGATCGCCGCGTGGTTCGACGTGCGCGGGCTCTGGTACGACCGCTCGCACCCCGAGTGGGAGACCACCGCGCCGCAGGCCGGCGACTTCGTCCGGATCCGGACCGCCCGCTACGGGCACGCCGCGATCGTCCGCGAGGTGGTCGGCGACACGGTGCACACGATCGAGGGCAACGTGATCCACGACGGCGAGCGCACGTCGCGCGTGGAGCACGGGACCTACTATCACTTCCACCGCAACCCGCTGATCGACGGGTTCGGCCGCGTCGACCTCGGCAACGCGCCGCCCTCGGTGGAGGCGGGCGACGACCGGGAGATCGTGCTCGGCGAGTCGCTCGTCCTGCACGGCGAGGTCACGGACGACGGCCCGCTCGACGAGCTCGTGGTGCGCTGGTCGGGGCCCCCCGACGTCCGGTTCGAGGCCCCGGGCGAGGCGGTCGGCGAGGTGTGGTTCACGGCGCCCGGCGAGCACGTCCTGACGGTGACCGCGCACGACGCGTCGGGGATCGCGGTCGCCGACGAGCTCACCGTCCGGGTCGCCGAGCCCCCGCCGCCGCCCCCCGAGCCCGAGCCGGAGCTCGCCCCGCCCGCCGCGCCCACGACCTGGGGATGCACCATCTCGGGCTCCGGGCCGGGTCCGGGTGTGGGTGGGCTCCTGGTCGCCCTGCTGGCCTTCTTCGCTCGTCGGCGCTAACGCGTCGCGCATGAAGCGCCCGCTCGGATCCGTCCTCGCGCTCACCGCCGCGATGCTGTTGGCGGCCACGTGCACCGACGAGGACGAGCCGCCGGCCGAGCCGACGTCCGACGACCCGCCGCCCTCCGACGAGGCGCCGGACGAGCCCGCGCCCGCGCCCGCGGCGCCGACCGTCGTCCGCTACGACCTGGCGCGGCACCTCGCGCGCGCCGAGCTGTTCCACGGCGACGCGCGCATCATCGATCTGGGCGCGCCGCAGGGTCACCAGCACACGCTGGGCGGCTGGCGCACCCGGACGGGGGACACGGCGGTGCTCGACGACGTCGACGTGTCGCTCGTCGACCACGTCACGGGCTTCTACCTGCTGCCGATCGAGTCGACCGACCGCTGCCACCTGTCGCTGCGCGCGCGCGGGATCGCGGACGGGCACGTCGCGCTCTACGTCGACGACGAGACGGTGGGGAACGTCCGCGTCCCGACCGACGGGACGTTCGAGACGGTGCAGGTCGAGCTGCCGCCCGAGCGCTGCACCGTCGGCGAGCACGACCTGCGGGTGCGGGTCCCGCGCACCGGCGCGCTGCCCGGCCACGGCTCGGTCGGGCTCGCGATCGACTGGATCCGCCTCGGCACCGCCGACCACGCCGAACAGGGCCCGCCCGCGACGCTGCGCGACGGCGACGCGCTGCGCCTGCCCGACGGGTGGGCGCTCGCGTGGACGTTCGAGGTGCCGCCCGACGCGCGGCTGCGCGCGACGCTCGACGGCGACGTCGCGGTCACGATCGAGCGGGACGGCCAGCCGCCCACCGCGGTCGAGGCGGGCGCGGATCTGAGCCGGTTCGCCGGCGAGATCGTCCGGCTGCGGATGCGCGCCGACGGCGACGCGACGATCCGCGAGCCAGCGATCCTCGTGCCCGATCCGGGAGCGCTGCGCGCGCCGCGCCGGATGCGCAACGCGCTGGTCTACCTCACCGACACGCTGCGCGCGGACCACTTGCGCGTCTACGACCCCGACACCCGCGTGCAGACGCCGGGGCTGAGCGCGTGGGCCGAGCACGCCGCGACGTTCGTCGCGGGCCACAGCCAGGAGAACTGGACCAAGCCGAGCTGCGCGACGCTGCTGAGCGGGCTGTTCCCCTGGGAGCACCACGCGACGTCCGAGGACGCGCAGGTGCCCAGCAGCGTCGAGCTGATCAGCGAGCGGCTGCGCGACGAGGGGCTGCACACCGGCGCGTTCGTGACCAACGGCTTCGTCAGCGACCGTTTCGGCTTCCGGCAGGGCTGGGGCACCTGGCTCAACTACCTGCGGCAGGGGCGGCGGAACATGGCGCGCTTCGTCGCCGATGACGTGGAGCAGTGGCTCGACGACCGGCCGACCGACCGCGCCTTCTTCCTGTACGTGCACACCATCGACCCGCACGTGCCGTACATCCCGCCGTCGGACGACCTCGCGCTGTACGACCCGGACCCCTACGAAGGCCCCGTCGACTTCACGCGCGATCGCGCGCTGCTCGAGGCGGTCAAGGGCGGCCGGCTGCGGCTGAACGCGCGCGACCGCGTGCGGCTCGAGGCGCTCTACGACGGCGAGGTCACCTACCACGACCGGCACTTCGCGCGGATGATGCGGGCGCTCGACCAGCGCGACCTCGCCGACGACACGATCGTGGTCTTCACGTCCGACCACGGCGAGGAGTTCTGGGACCACGACTCGGTCGGCCACGGCCACAGCGTGTGGGAGGAGCTGATCCGGGTGCCGCTGCTCATCCGCTGGCCCGGCGTGACCGACGGCGCGGTGCGGATCGACGAGGCGGTCGGGCTCGTGGACGTGATGCCGACGCTGCTCGAGGCGCTCGGCCTCGAGGTGCCCGAGTCGCTGAGCGGGCGGTCGCTGCTGCCGCTGCTGCGCGGCGCGGTCGAGGACGCGCCGCGACCCACGCTCACCGGGTTCATGAACGGCTGGCGGACGGTCGTGGTCGGTCACTACAAGCTCATCCAGCGCACGCCCGCGCACTGGTCGGTGTACGACCTCGAGAGCGATCCGGGCGAGACGAACGACCTCGCCCCGGAGCGGCCCATCGCGGTCCGCTACCTACGAGGCCTGCTCGGGATGGGCCTCGCCGAGGTCGACCGCGGTCACGAGGCGGCGCGCACCACCATCGACGACGAGACGCGCGCGCAGCTGCAGGCGCTCGGCTACGAGGGCGCGTCGCGCGCGCCGACCGACGACGACTCCGAGTAGGGGTTTTACGAGCCGCGGGATCTGCGCCATCCTCCGCCGCGATGTTCGACAAGGTGTTGGTGGCCAACCGCGGCGAGATCGCGGTGCGCGTGATCCGGACCCTGCGTGAGATGGGGATCCCGTCAGTCGCGGTCTACAGCGAGGCGGACCGCGCCGCGCTCCACGTGCGGCTCGCCGACGAGGCGTACCCGATCGGCCCGGCGGCCAGCAGCGAGAGCTACCTGGTGATCGACAAGATCATCGACGCCTGCAAGCGCTCGGGCGCCACCGCGGTGCACCCCGGCTACGGGTTCCTGAGCGAGAACGCCAAGTTCGCCCGCGCGCTCGCGGAGGCGTCGATCACGCTCATCGGGCCGCCGGCGAGCGCCATGGAGGCGATGGGCTACAAGACCGCGGCGCGCGCCCGGATGATCGAGGCGGGCGTCCCCGTCGTGCCCGGCGCCGAGGTCGGCTCGGCCGAGGAGCTGCCGGCGATCGCCGAGGAGATCGGCTACCCGGTCATGCTGAAGGCCTCCGGCGGCGGCGGCGGCAAGGGGATGCGCTTCGTCGACTCCCCCGACGAGCTCCTCGGCGCGTACGAGCGCGCGCGGAGCGAGGCGATGAAGGCGTTCGGCGACGACAACGTCTACGTCGAGAAGGCGATCGTCGAGCCGCGCCACGTCGAGATCCAGGTGCTCGCCGACGCCCACGGCCACTGCGTGCACCTGTTCGAGCGCGACTGCTCGATCCAGCGCCGCCACCAGAAGGTGGTCGAGGAGACGCCGACCCCGTCGCCCGTCCGCACCGACGAGCTCATCGCGCGCATGGGCGAGGTCGCGGTGAAGGCGGCGCAGGCGGTCGACTACCAGTCCGCCGGCACGGTCGAGTTCCTGCTCGCGCCCGACGGCTCGTTCTACTTCCTCGAGATGAACACCCGGCTGCAGGTCGAGCACCCGATCACCGAGCTGATCACGGGGATCGATCTGGTCCGTGAGCAGGTCCGCATCGCGGCCGGCGAGGAGCTCGGCTACTCGCAGGAGGACGTCGTCGCGCGCGGGCACGCGATCCAGTGCCGCGTGTACGCGGAGGACCCGGCGACCAACTTCCTGCCGAGCCCGGGGACCATCGAGGTCCTCCGGACGCCGAGCGGCCCGGGCGTGCGCGACGACTCGGGCGCCTACGAGGGCGCGGAGATCTCGAGCTTCTACGATCCGCTCGTCAGCAAGCTGTGCGTCTGGGCGCCGACCCGGAAGCTCGCCGTCGAGCGGATGCGCCGCGCGCTGAGCGAGTACGTGGTCACCGGCATCCGCACGAACCTGCCCTTCCACCTCGCGCTGATGCGCCACCGGGACTTCGTCGAGGGCAGCTACGACACGAGCTTCATCGCGCAGCACTCCGACGCCCTGCTCACGAGCGGCGACCCCGGCGACGCGCGCGACGCGATGTTCCTCGGCGCGGCCATCACCAAGGCGCTCGACGAGGCGGCCGAGGCCAAGCGCGGCGTGGTCGCGAGCCCGGCCGGACACGGCGGCATGAGCCCCTGGCGCATGGCCGCGATCGCCAAGCTCTGAGTCAGAGCGCGTCGAGGCCGTCGTAGAGCGCCTCGAGCTCGAGCTCTACGTCGATCGACGGCAGCGCGATGCGCCCGGAAGCCTCCACGACGCTGCGCGTGAACCCGCCCGGACCGCGCGCGTAGACGACCGCGACCCGGGCGTCCTGCTCGAGGTGTACGAGCGTCGTTAGCGACGGGATGGCGAAGTAGGCGCGGCGCTTCTCGTCCTCGTCGATCCGACGAGTCGCGTCACCGAGCACCTCCACGAGCACCGCGGGCTCGTCCTGGTAAGCGTCGTCGGCCGGGTTGGAGCGGCACACCACCATCGCGTCCGGGTAGTAGTAGCGGGTGCCCTCCGGCAGCCGGACGCGCACACGCATGTCCGAGTTGAAGGCGCAGCACGGCTTGCCCCGCAGCGCTGAGCCCAGCGCGACGAGCACGTTCGAGGCGATGAGGTTGTGGGCCACCGAGCCGCCCGCCATCGCGTAGACGATGCCCTCGACGTACTCGTGCTTGACGGACGCCGAACGCTCGGCGTCCACGTAATCCGCCTCGCTCACGAGCTCCCATCGGGACGCGGTGCCCATGCCCCGATCGTGCGACATCGAGGGGGCGAGCACCAAGTCGGCACGCCGTGACGCAGCGCGGTGTGCCCCGGTTTCACGGTCCGGCGCTTCGCGCGCCACCATCCTCGCTGGCCCGGTGATTGCTGAACCACGGATCATGACGTCCCGACCGAAGCTGACGACGCTCGCCGTGCTGTGCCTGCTCGCCACTGGCTGCGAGCAGGTCGCCCCCTTCTGCGGCGACCAGCCGCCGCCCTGCACGTTCGAGCCGTGGGACTACGGCTGCGCCGAGGGCGAGGAGCCCCCGTGCGCAACGACCGCGCCCGAGGTCGAGGGCCGCCGGGTCGAGTCGTTCGAGTCTCCGCTCGCGGGCGCGCGCGTCGTCTACTTCGTGCAAGCCTTCGCGATCCCCCCTCCGCCGAGCGGGTCCGACTCCACCGTGGGCTTCGACCTCGACGGCCTCGACTCCGGGGAGGGCTCGTCCGCCATCGACGCCAACTGCGAGGAGTTCAACGCGGACTTCCACTCGCTCGACGACCCGCAACACCGCGGCGTCGACAACGGCCTCGGCTCCCTCGTGCGCACGGCCGAGGCGCTCGTCGATCCGGCCGACTGCCCGGGACGCACGACCGAGGGCTGCGTCGACGCGCACCTCGACGAGTCGATCGCGGACGGGACGTTCGGGCTGGCCATCGTGGTCTCCGGCCTCGACGACCTCGCGGCCGATCCGGAGGTGTCCGTCGCGCTGCACGAGGCCACGTTGCTGGGGCCCGAGCGGGTGAGCGCGCTCGCGCCCGACCGCGTCGCGCTCGGGCGTGCGCTGCGCGAGCCCGTCGCCGGGAGCGTCTTCGACGGGCGGCTGCGCGCGCGCTTCGGCCGGCTCGACATCCCCTGGCCTCGCAGCGGGTTGCACCCCTTGCCCCCCGATACCCACCGCCGCGTCGAGCTGCGCTTCGACCTCGACGGCGAGGGCCCGCGCGCGGCTGTGTTGGGGGGCGCGATCGAGGTCGACGACTTCCTGTCGTCCCTCGAGGCAGACGTCGGGATCGCGGAGCTCGGAGACACCCTGAGGGCGATCATCGAGTCGGTCTCCGACCTGTCGCCCTCGGAGACCGACCCGCAGGTCTGCCGGGAGCTGTCGGTCGGCTACGCGCTCGAGGTGATCCAAGTCGTCGAGGAGTGAAACAGCGGAGCGACCTCGTGTCGCAGCTGCCGCACGCGACCGTCACGCGCCCCGAGACCCCGCGCGGCTGCAGCGCGGCACGAACGTTGCCGGTGGTCCGGGTGGGATGCGGAGAAGGTGGACCACGCTGGCGGGCCTCGGCCTCGCCTACGCGCTGGCCGGGTGCGGGACCCGGACGGCGCTCTCGATCGACGTCGACGCGGCGCGCCCCGACGCCGGGAGGGCCCTGCGAGACGGGGGCTTCGACGCGGGGCCACCGGACGCGGGCCGGACGGACGCCGGCCGACCGGACGCCGGTCGACTCGACGCGGGCCGACCCGACGCGGGGCCGCCGCGCTACGAGCCGCCCGCCCGAGGCTGCGACGAGGTGCGCACCGGGGTCGCCCCGCCGTCGAACGTCCCCGCCGTCGACCTGCTGTTCGTGGTCGACGACTCGGGGTCGATGGAGGAGGAGCAGGATCTGCTCGCCGACGGCTTCCCGCTGTTCGCTGCGGCGGTGGCGAGCGGCGACCTGGACGGCGACGGCGAGCTGGACTTCCCGCCGGTCGAGGACCTGCACGTCGGCGTGGTCTCCACCGACATGGGTTGGGTGGGCGACCGCGACGGATGGGCGGTGCCGATCGCGTGTGGCCACGGCGTCGACCGGATCGGCGGCCACGACGGGCTGCTGCGATCCGCCAACCGCGCGATCCCCGGGTGCGCCACGCAGGCCGACGGGTTCGTGGTGCGTCACTCGCCCGGCGCGCCGATCGACGCCTTCGCCGAGCGCTTCGGCTGCTTCGCGCGCCTCGGCGCCGACGGCTGCGGGGTCGAGCAGCCGCTCGAGGCGGCGCTGAAGGCGCTGACGCCGTCGACGTCGGAGATCGCGTTCCTCGGCGGGCTGCCGGGCCACGGCGACACGCTCAACACCGGGTTCCTCCGGCCCGGCTCGATCCTCGCCGTGATCGTCCTGACCGACGAGGACGACGACTCGACCGCCGACCTGAGCTGGCGAGGCGTGGCCAACGAGCAGTACGTGCTGGGCGACGACTGGCTCTACCCGGTGCAGCGCTACGTGGACGGCCTGCAGGCGCTCCGCGCCGACCCCTCGCGCTTCGTCTTCGCCGCGATCGCGGGCATCCCGCCGGAGCGCTCGGGCCCGATCCATCACCCGAGCGACGCCGACGCGATCCTCGCCGATCCGCGGATGCGGCGCGTGTACGACCCCGACCGCGGCGACCGATTGCGGCCGTCCTGCCGATCGAGCCACGGATCGGCGACGCCGCCGCGGCGCCTCGTCGAGCTTGCGCGCGCGCTGCCCGGCCGCGCCGTGCTTCAGTCGATCTGTGAAGACGACTTGCGACCCGCGATCCGCGTGATCGCGGACCACGTCGGCGAGCTCGTGGAGACGACGTGGTGCGTCGACGGCGAGGTGTCGCCGTGAGGGCGCTCGCGATCACGCTGCTGCTCGCCGCCTGCTCGGGGCCGGCGCCGCTGGCCGACGCCGGCGAGGCCGCGCCGACGGCCGACGGTGAGGTCCTCCGAGTGGACGCGGGCGTCGACGCTGGACCGCGACCGACGACGGGCCTGTACCGCCCTCCCCCGCCCGCAGCCCCGGTCGGCTCCCGGCGCTGCCGGCGCGGCTTCGACGCGTTCCACTTCGGCGAGCTGTCGCTGGCCTCGGCCGGGGGCGTCCGCCTCGGCCCGGGCGCGGTGCTCGCCCGCGAGCCCGTGTTCGCGGCCGAGTGGCCGAGCGCGGCGGCCGACTCGGGGCTGATCTACCCCGAGCGCCCCGAGGAGCCGACGCTGCCGCTGTTGCGTGGGCCGATCGGCGCGGCGCCCTTCGGGAGCGCGTTCCTGTTCGTGGGCCCGCGCGCCGGCGAGGCGGTGATGGCCGAGCCGCTGTCGCGCTCATCCCGCCTGCGCGTCGCGCTCGACGCGCCGGACGTCGACGTCGCGGTGTCCGCGCGCGACGGCGGCGCGCTGCTCGCCTGGGGCGCGCTGATCTACCAGCCGCTCGATGCGCGGCTCGCGCCGGCCGGCGCGCCGCGCAGGGTGGACGTCGGCGTCGCGCTCGAGTCGGTGCACCTGGTGCGGACCGACCTCGGGATCGTGGCGCTCGGCGCCGCGGCGTGCGGCCCCGTGGTCCACGCGCTCGACGCGACCGGCGCGCCGCTCGACGACCCGTACTGCCTCGACGTCGCCGGCGCGCCGACGAGCGATCCCTGGTGGGACGGCGCCCGCGTGGTGTGGACGTTCGACGAGGGGATCCTCGAGCTCGACGGCCACGGCTCCTTGGCCGCGTGGACGCCCGCGCCCGGGATGGTCCCGATGGCCGCGTTCGGGGGCGACGACGCGGTCGTCGTGCTGCGCGACGCGGACCGAGCCAACCCGCGCCCGGGCGTGGTCGAGCTCGAGCGCGGCACCGGCGCGCTGCGCGGAGGCCTCGGGTTCGCGCGCGGCGAGACCACGGCGGCCACGATCGCGAGCGCGTCGGTCGCGGTGGGCGAGGGGCGCGCCTGGTTCGCCTACCGCCCCGAGGGCTCGGGCCGCGTCGGGTCGGTGCTCGTGGACTGCGCCGCCGACTGACCCGCGCGCTGCGACGCGAGCTTGCGCTGGTAGCCCGACTGGATGACGTCGACGAGCACGAGCACCACGAGCGAGAAGTAGAAGGTCGTCTTGGACATCGGCTCGATCGGGTAGCCGAACACCTTCAGCACGTCGGCCGGGTCGTGGGTCACGTGCTCGGCGGCGACCCCGGACTCGCCGAGCAGGACCACGCCGACGATGAGCAGGATGAACAGCCCGAGCACCTCGTACTTGCGGTTGCGCTCGATGAACTCCGACACCCGATCGGCGAGCGCGAGCATGCCGAGCCCCGAGCCGATGATCGCGATCGCGAGGACCACGAACACCTCGGTGATCGCGAGCGCGCTCAGGATCGAGTCGAAGCTGAAGATCAGGTTCATCAGCACGATCATCGACAGCACCTGCGCGACCGTCTTCGGCTCCTTCGACTCGGCCTCGCCGGGGTGCTCGAGGCGGAGCAGGTGATGGATCTCCTTCACCGCGGTGTAGATGATGAAGCCGCCGCCGAAGATGAACACCAGGGTCGAGAAATTGACGGCGCCGGTGAGCCAGCCCTCGAAGCCGAACCGAAAGAACGGCTGCGCGAGCAGCTCGATCAGCTGGATCATCGCGAACAGCAGGACCACCCGCAGCACGATCGCGATGAGGATCCCGTTGCGCCGCACCTTCGCGCGCGCCTCCTTGGGCGCGCGCTGGCTCTCCAGCGAGATGTACAGCAGGTTGTCGAACCCGAGCACCGCCTGGAGGAACAGGAGCACCAACAGGTTGAAGAGGTTCTCGACCGTCAGGAGATCCGCCATCGAGGCCGGTTTTACCCGGCCGACGCGTCCGCGTCTCGCTTCCACCACAGCACGCCGCCGATCACGGCGCAGATCAGCACCTCCACCGCGACCCACACCCACTGCATCACGACGCTCGGGCCGACGATGGCGATGCCGATCAGGCGCGCGACGAGGTAGCCCGCGGACCCGAAGAAGACGAACCACAGCGCGGTGATCCACCAGGGCTTCAGCCGGGTGCGCCACGCGAGGAAGCCGCCGATCCCGATGAGCAGGCCCCAGCGGACGTGGCGCTCGGTCGCCTCGAACAGGTCGGGGGCGGGCCCCGGGTCGCTGACGAGCGTCGGGGCGAACGCGAGCACGAGGCCCGCGACGGCCAGCAGCCCGCCGAAGATGCGAAGCGCGATCACGGCGCCGAGCTTAGTCGAGGTTCATCGAACTTAGTGGACCCGCGCCGCCCTCTGGGGTGGCGCGGGTCCTGGGTGGATGTGATTTGGAGGTGCTGCGCTCGGGCTAGTTGCCCAGCCCGAGCGACACGCTGCCGCCCGGCAGCGTGTCGGAGGCGATGTTGCTCATCGGCTGCGTCATCGGCGCCATGACGTCCTCGATCGACATGTCGGCGAGCGGCTTGATGGTGAACGGCGCGGGGCTGTTGTCCGGCACCGGCTCGACGCTGATCACGGCCATGTAGCCGCCGGTCAGGGTCTGCGCGGGATCGACGAAGTCCTGGCCGGGGAACGGCGGGGTCATGTCGGGGCCCGCGTCGGCGCCCGCGCCGTCGGAGTCGGCCATGTCGGCGGCGTCGAAGGTGCCGGTCGAGATCGGGCCGTCGGGGCCGACGACCCAGCCCTCGTAGGTCCAGCCGGCCGGCAGCTCCGGCAGGTCGAGCCCGGGGGCCATTCCGTCGGCGCCGGGGACGAGCCACCAGATGCCGTTGGCGTAGTCGTCGGCGTCCGCGCCCGACGACGGGGTCTCGAGGATGAACTGGCCCGCGGCGCTGGAGAAGTCCGTGGCGATCGCCGCGGGGTGGCCGGCGCCGAGGCTCGCCGTGCCGCCGC
>Ga0070728_10001906_pt1 | contig 28317 bp, 13 predicted proteins | sample tdDd471_FD_66723 | JGI IMG/M metagenome (GOLD analysis project Ga0070728, IMG submission 66723) | Marine sediment microbial communities from the Atlantic coast under amendment with organic carbon and nitrate - tdDd47.1 | ecosystem: Environmental > Aquatic > Marine > Coastal > Sediment | place...
AGAAGTATTGGTAAATTGCACATTTTCACCAACAGTCGGGTTGGTAATATTGGCAGTAAAATTTGGAGCTAAGGGTTGTAATAATCCGAAATACTCCATATATATCTGCATCAGGTTATTCCTTTCGCCTGTCATTCCACCAAATTCATGTGAAACACCGATGGTTTTATAACTTCCGCTGTTATTGATAATCCCGGTACAATACGATGGGGAGCTGTTTCGAAGTATTACCTCGCCGCTTCCGGTTGGTAATAGCCGGTCAATCCAACTATTATCTCCGTTATAATCAAAGCTCATCCCTTCGGTTATGGTGCCATCCTCGCCCAGGACATTTCCCAGGTCACTGGTACCATCATACTCCCCGACAATACCAAACATGCCATGGACTGCTGTTGCCGGATCGAAATACCAAGTGTCCCCGCCCTCCAGGTAAAGCATGCCTCCATTGGTAAGATAGTCGGCCAACTGTTGCCCTTCGGTGAGTGTTAAAACATGATTATCACTATAAATTCCCAAACAAACAAAAACGGAAGAATAAAGTTCCAGGTCGGCTGGAATGAATTTTTTGTAGTCGGATGAAATACCCAGGGAACTGACAGCTTCCTGGATTTTGTCTGCTGAGTTGTTGTTCTCATCCAAATCAACAACCAGTACCGGAACCTGTCCGACAGCTGTTGAAAAATCATCACTTCCATTGATTCCAAAGGCTGAAGTATATTCAAAATGGAAGGTTGTGTTGTGCCCGGCAGGTGCTGCCATACCAACTGTTACCTGAAAACTTGCTGAAGCATGATCTTCGGAAGAAATGTTTCCAAATGCTTGTGGTTCTGAAGTGTTTATGGTGATATAGGTATCAATATTTGTAAGTTCTCCCAGGACATCAAATGCATCTGAAGAACCTGTGTTTTCTATGTTGATTAATATATCTGCCGTTTCTCCGGGGTCAAGCCTGCTATTGTTGTTTCCATCAGGATCAAGTATAGTAAATCCCGCCATTGCTAGCTCAGGTGCGTGGCCGGTAATATTAAAGGCAGAGTTCCAGGTGTCTGTACCATTTGTTATTTCGATGTTGAAATTTATTTGGTGCAGATCGGGGATGTTTTCAGCAATTAAAACTGCAAAAGCACCATTTTCAATCGTTGTCTCGCCGGCTGGAATATCCGGCCAATTGTGTGTTGATGTTATAAGTTCAACGAATTCATCAGCAGTAGAAATTGAAGCAGATACATTTGTTGCCGGATCTGCACCCAGATTTTTGAGGCCCACATTTAGCAGGATATTTTCACCATAATCAGCCATTCCATTGTTATTGCCTGCAGAATCACTTATTCCCACATCATCAAGTACAACATATACCCCGGTGGGTGAAGACACCTCAACCGTTCCTGTGTAAGGTTTCCCATTTTGTTTGGTGACAACCACATCTGCTGTACCCGGATCCGTGATGGGGCTAAGTTGTACAATAGCTTCACCACCGGCACCAGCAAGGGCTGCACCATATAAAATTCCATCTTTAGAAATGGCTACGTATGCATAAGGATCAGTATTTACTGTGAAGGTTTCGGATGAAACAGGCATAAATGCTGGGTAGGAAACGCTTATATCCGGGGGCTGCGAAAAATAAACCATCAGAGAAGGATCACCCATCAGGTGGTAAATCTCCCAGTAATAATTTTCTCTACTGGATCCTGCCTGTGTAACTGCAAGGTTTCCTGCACCTGGTAATTGTCCTTGTGTAATAAACCAGTCATCAGTTGTTATACCTGTCCGATCGTGAAAAGTACGATCGTAGGCTCCAAGGTGTTGCGAATTGTATGTTGGATTGGCGGCAATATTTTCATATCCCACTCCCCACCAAAAGTCTTCATCCCAATATGTACTGTTCGAGCCACCAATATAACCAATGGCTCCTTTGTTGGCTGCACGCAATATCTCTTCGCCAAAACAGGTAGTTTGAAATTCAACAGAAGAGCAACAATTGCCCACCATCAGTGGGTATTTGTGTGCATTTTGTAATGCATTGATATGGCTGATGACAAAACTGGGATCGGCCCAACCTGAAGCGCTGCAATGCGCTGAGTAATTGGCATAAGAGACCCCATTGCTCACATCCTGCCTGATGTTGGCTGAATAATTTCCACCGGTAGGTTCAGGCTGCAAATAGGTGTGGGTGGTAAGTCCGTGAGATAAGTTAAAATAATAGGTAGTTCCATAATTTATCTGTCCATTGCCCCAGGTAAGTTGGTGATAGCTATCGGCCCCGGCTACCATTACAACCTCATCCAGGAATGATGCATCAGGAAAAGTATATTGTTCATACTCCAGGGTTTTATCAATCTGGGGTTGTAGCTGGCTCAGGTTGCTTGCCGAAAAACGTCCATAATAACAATCAGGGTAAATATCGCCAGTATATTCACAGTAATAAAGATCGGTAACATGGCTGCCTGTTGTGCCACTATAAGCCGGTATTTGCGCTACGTCACCCACCATTAAAACAAAACTTTGAGGATTGTAGCCATCAGGAGGATTATTGTAGAAGTTTTGAAGATAAGATTTAATACTTGAAGTGGTGGTTCCGACCGAAGGGTTATTGGTATAAGCTTCAACAACCATAAATCCCTTTTTGGTTTTCCATTCGATAAAGGGCTGCAATGCTGTTTCAAACATCGGATCTGAAACAATAATATAAGTTACAGGAGCATTTTCTATCAGGTCATGGGCTGGCGAAGTAATGTGATTGATTAAATGTTTGTAATTGGCCTCAAACCAGGGTGAGTATCCTTTTGCTTTCTCAGAAAGGGTAAGAGGAATATTTGCACCCTTAAAAATAACTTCACATTCAATATCATTGAACACCTTTAATTCTCCGCTTACCGGATTGTATTGAAAGGGAGCAATTTCCAGACGGGCCACCCTGATGCCGCGAATGATGCCTAAATCCACAACTTTTATTAGCTCCTGTCCGTAGAATTCATCGTTTTCGTAAACAATCCTGTTATGGTGAAACGGTAAATCCTGTGGATTGTCGACGTTTTTTGAAACAGAGGGTTGATACGGGAAAAGAGGGGTTGAAATATTGTACCCTGAAAGCAGAAAGGTTTCAAATGAGCTCCTGAGAATACTTATTTCATACTCACAACCGTAAGGAACCTCAATGAGTTTTTTCATCACTGGTAACTTTGGATTTCCGGGTTCCATCAATGTACCATAACCAGGTATTATAAATTCGGTATAATTGCCATGCCTTGTATTTACTTCAATGTAGTTAAACCTTGATAGCGTGTTTTGAATAATCACATGCTCATCACTGCTCTCGGTTAGTTCAAAGCTGGTGGTTTTGCCGGCTATTTGAATAGTTTGAGAAGCAACTTGAAACGGGACTGAAAAGAAGGCCAAGCAGAATATATAAAGGATGTATTTGAAATAAGTTCTGGTCATCGTGATTTATATTTAGGTATTTAGAGGCTAAAATTACTAAAATATTAGTTTCCAGTAAAAGCCCGAAAAAAAAATAACAGGTTGCCAAAAGAATTCATCTTCCAACAACCTGCTAACTTATTTTATCAGAACAATAGTGTTATCGTGAGATAACAATTTTTTCAGTTGTATTCAGAGTGTTGCCTTCGAGGCGCAAATAATATACACCTTCAGCCAATTCCTTCAATTCAATCACCTTCACAAAGAAACCATTAGCATCCACCTGGTCTAGCTGGTAGACTACCTCGCCAATGATATTCAAGACTTTAAGGCTAAACCTGTCGTTTGCATTCATTTCGAGGGTAAAACTGCCGGTACTTGGATTCGGATAAATTGAAAGTATTGATTCTCCATCGTTACTTGCAATACCAGTACAGTTTTGAACGATCACTTCAAATTGGTCTGACCATGGGCCTTCACCACAATCGTTGATACCGCAAACCTTCAAAAAAGCCATGCCTTCATGCTGATCACTCCAGGAAACAGTACATTCAGTCCCGTTTTCTACAAGAGTTCCAGCTTCCGGAGGATCAAGCGACCAAATGTAGGATGATGCATAAGCCACTTCAGCAACTGAATAGATATCTACATTGCCCTGGCAAACCTCTTCTTCTCCTGTAAGGTTATCCGGAGTTTCAGGCATCGGAATTGTATTGATGTAATTGTCCTTGGTTATTGTATTTGATCCGGAAGCACCGGTAACAGTAAGTGTTACATCAAATTCACCCATACTGCTATAGGTTACTGTCGGATTCTGTTCATTGGATGTTGCTGGTGTTCCTCCTTCAAATTCCCAGGTCCATTCTGTTGTTCCACCGGTTGAATAGTCGGTAAACTGAACCATACTACCTTCACAAACTTCAGTAACATCTGCTACAAAATTAGCCGCAACACCAGTTTGGAGTATCCCAAAAAATTCGAGATAACCTTCCATGAGTTCTGTTCTTGTATTGTCAGTATTGTCCAATCCACCAAACTCAAACGATGCACCTACAGTTGTATACGAACCTTCATCGTAGGCTACAGCGCAACCATATGATGGAGATGAGTTCATAAATATCTGTTCAGCATCTCCTGTTGGTTCTATATGGTCGATCCAGTTGTTTTCACCGCTGTAGCCATAAGATAGGCCTTCAGTTATCGTTCCGGCTTGTCCGTTAATCGTTGAAAGGTCACCGGAGCCGTCGCTGCTTGCTGTGATTCCGAAGTACGAATGAACAGCAGTTGTTGCATCGTAATACCAGGTGTCGCCACCTTCCATATAAAGTGATCCGCCCGCATCAAGTAATCCAGCAAGGGCTTGTCCCTGCGTGGTTGTTAGAGCAGCATTACTGCTGTAAACACCCAGGCAAACAAAGGCAGATGAAAACAGCGTCAGGTCATCAGGCATAGAAGTAGAATATTCAACCGCAACACCAAGTTCCTCTATGGCATCCTGCATCGCAGGGCCGGAAGAAGTGTTTGGGTCGAGGTCGATGACAACTACCGGAATCTGTCCGACTACAATGTTAAAAGAACCATTTCCTGTGATGTTATGGTCTGCTACAATATTTACTTCCAGTTCAACCATATGTCCAACGGGGGTTGTTTCGTCAGCATGAGCATCAAATGTTGCCATGCCCATGCCTTCAGCGCTTATATCGCCATAAGCCTGTGGGTCGGTGGTGGTAACCATCAGATACATATCGCTGGTCATCAGTTCACCCAATACTTCATAAGCATCAGCTGAACCTGTATTGTTTACATAAACACTAATTTGTACATCCTCGCCCGGGTCTATTTTTCCATTGTTGTTTCCTGTAGGATCAGACACAACAAAATCGCCAAATTCAAGAACAGGTGCATGACCGGTGATAACAACAGTACCCGCCCAGGTGTCGGTACCATCCGAAGCAGACATATCAATAAGAACCGCATGTCCATCAGGGAGGTCTTCAGCTACATCAAAAGCAAAGGCATCGGCTACTGAAACAACCTCATCGGGTTCAACGTCGCCATAGTTTTCTTCGCCGTCGGTAATAGTAATGTATTCATCTTCTGTAGTTATAGATACAACCACATTTTCAGCAGTTGATATGCCTACATTTTTTATGCTTAAAGTAAAAAGAATGGATTCGGCATAATCCATCATGCCGTTTCCGTTTCCACCACTAGCATCATTGATGATGTATGAGTCTTTTACAATATAAGGGCCATCCTGAGGAACAAGGGGGACAATTTCCTGGTAAGGCAGGTAGTTGTGCCTGCTTACCGTAACGGTAGCATCTCCGGGTGTTTGAACCGGCTCATCAAAGGTAATGCTGGCCAGTCCCGAAGCATCTGTGTATGCCACAGCATAAAGTGAACCATCATCAGTGGCAACACAAACCATAGCATTTTCAACCGGGCCACTGGCTCCGGTTACAGTTGCTGAAAATTCAGACATACCAAGGAAAATCTGTTCGTCGTGGGTAACAGTCAGGTTCATGGGTTGCATGGTCCAGGGTTCGATGGAAGCATCGCCCAGCCACAGGTAAGTTCTTACATTGGAACGGCCAATGGTTCCGTGTGAATTCAGAACAGTGATATTTGCAAAGTTTGTTACATAACCGATATTGGTAATATCTTCTTCAAAAACGGCTTTGTACATTTCTTTATCATAGTCGTGGTTCGGAATGGTGTAGGAAGGGATAATAGCTCCATTAACGGCAACTGATCCTGTTGGATGTTTCATAAATGATTCGCACAGGCAATTGCTACCGTAAGAAACAATATTCATGTTGTCGCAACAAACGTCAAAAAACACAAATAATTTATCCACATTGTTAAGCTGGGCAACATGTGCTGCAGTAAAACTTCCTGTTGAACCCCATTGCCAAATTTCGGTGTCACTGCCATGTCCACGGTAATTGAAGATTCCGACTCCTGAATCATTTACGAAATCAATCACATCCTGGTTTGAAGCGCCGGCACCACCATAGGCAGTTTCAAAAATTGGTGTCTGTACGCTGTACGGAAAGGTTCTGATCTCTTCACAGCATGCTGTGTATTTGCCGGGATACTGTTCCTTATGGGCAATCAATATGGTGTTTTCTGCCCAGTTATCCGATACATCCGGAGTAAGGTAATGGGTCATGGTTTTTTCAATCTGTATTTCAAGTTCAGTGATGGCATTGTTATTATATACAATACGTCCGATAGCCAGATCGGCATAATGGTCGTCTGCTCCGTCTAAACAAGAGTACCAGCTATCTGAATAGGAGGCATCCTCACCACCGGGAGCCCAATAATACATAGGGACGATATTTGGCCCGCCACCTGAACCACCGTTGGGGTAGGCATCACCTACCATCAACACATATTCCAATCCATCGTCGTATAAATCAGAAATATATGCTTTGAATTGTTGTGGGGAGTCAAAGTCAGTTTCGAGGGTTCTAACTTCCACTTTGTGGCCCATTTGGTTTTTGTAATCTACCAGTGGCTGGAGGGCGTCAACAGCACCGGTGTTGGTAATGATAAGATATTTGACACCCGGTGTTTCGCGTAAGGTTTCAGTATAGCCCAGGTCACCAAAGTTGGAAATCGCTTTTTGGTACATGTTGTAAAACTTAGGCGTAAGCTCTTTACTGCGATTAAGTACAGGGCTGTTATCAAAACCAGCAAATTCGATTTCAATGGTCATCTTTGTGATCACTTCCAACTCCTGTGAAGCAGGGTTGTAAATGAACGGTGTTACATGAATTCCCGACACTTTTACATCGCGCCAGATATTTGGCTGATCAACCACCACATTTTCAGATGGATAATTACCTGATTTCGAATAAAAGGCTTCGTCTATCACAAATTCGTGATCATGTCCACCAGGATTGTCGGTAGTTGGTGTTTGGAAAGGATAAACACTGTATCCCGAAAGTTTTGTTGTTTCAACATTAGTAACGTTATATGAAATTGCCAGGTTATCAGGGATACCAATCAATTCACTGAACATTGGGAGTTCCGGGCGGCCCACATTTTTGGTTGTAACCCCATTGATGAAAGAGATCCTTTGAAAAGTATTTTCACCCTCAACAAATTGTTCGCTAAACATTCCGGGTACAGTTACTTCAAACGTCAAACCAGCACGATCGGATTGAAGGATAGAAATGGTTGTCTGTTCAGGTTGTTCGCTGGTAAAGGAAACCCAGCTTTTTTGTGCATAAACTGAGCAAAAAGCCAAAACGAGTGTTAATAAAAGTGTAAGTTTTCTCATAGTTAAATTAAGTTTAAGATTGAGTTATATAGTTTGTAAATGTTAATAAAGCGCCGAAATGTACTTAAAATACATTCACTGAACGCTTTATTAACAAATTTTTAACAAGAAGAAATTTGCCGATTTTACGAATTGGCAAGAAGCTTTTTTTTATTTCGTATGAATTATTTTCTCGATCGCCACAGCATTTTCAGTGATGATCTTACAGAAATATATTCCCTCTTCAAGCCCGTGTGAAGAAAACTCGAATTTGTTCATGCCTTCAACATTAGAAGTTCCTTCGGCAATTACTTTTACCTCGGCACCCAATGCATTATAGACTGAAAGTTTAAAACCAGCTCCTCTTTTCAGGTAAGCTTCTATAAATACTTTATCAGTAAATGGGTTTGGGTAAATTGAGAGTGGGTTATTCAAACTCAACTCATTGATGTCTGTTACTACAACATGAATGCTATTGGATGGGAATGACTCACAGCCAAATTCGTTGGTAACAATCACATGATATACATCTTCCCAGGTACAGGTATAAGATTGTCCGGTAGCTCCTTCAATAGCGCCCTGGCTATCGTACCACTGGTTGCCTTCGGTAGCATCTGAAGTTAAAGTGATATCGTCCAGTGATATGAATGGTGTTTCAGGAAGATCGTGAACGGTAATTATAGCCTGAGAACTAATGGTATTTGTTCCATCGTTTACTTCAACCGTATAAGTTATTGTTTCGTCAGGAGTAGCAACCGGATTTTGTATCGACGGATCACTCAAGCCAGTTTCAGGACTCCATAGGTAGGTATAGCTTCCGCTTCCACCATTTGGCAGAGCCATCATTTGTGAAGATTCACCCACACAGATTTCATCTGGAGTACATGTTACATTTACAGCAAGTACACCACCGGCAACAGTAACCGTATATTCTTCTATTTCACCATAGGATGAGCTTCCGCAGGGTTCCGGGTTAGAGCTGTAGGTCATCCTGATTCGCATCCGGTAGTTAGCTGCCATTTGCCCATCTGGAACTGATATGTTACCCTCAAAGGTTTCGCCGCCACCACCAACATTGTCGAGAACAAAGGTTTCGTTGGGATTACTTCCAAAGTTCATATCCACATTCCAGTCCACCCAAACGGTTACCTGGTCACTTGCCCATGCGTTTCCATTAGTGATAGTGATTTCTTGTGAGGCACCCGGTTCAAGTACTGTGTTTTGGTCGGTATAATTTGCCACACCACCTTGCCAGGCACTGGTATTGTCGATGTCGCCGAACTGAACATTTGAAATGAATTCATCTTCGGTAGTAGTTGAAGCATCGCAGTAATCAGTGAAGGGCAATGAGATTACATCACTTTGCTGGATGCCATACATGGCTTCAAAATTTATTTCGATGGTTGCTGTATGGCCTGCTGGTGTGTTTTCACTTGCAGAAATCGAAAAGGTAGATATTCCGGTTGATCCGGCAGAAAGGTCACCCAAATCCTGTGTTCCGGCAGTATTTACTGTTATGTATTGGTCTCCGGATGTAAGTGTTGCCATCACCTCATAAGCATCAGCGCCACCATTATTGGCCGCTGTGATAACCACATCAGCTGTTTCACCTGGTTCAAGTAAGCCGTTGTTGTTTCCTGAAACGGCATCGTTGATATAGTACTCATCCATGGCCAGGGCAGGAGCACAAACCATGATTGAAAATGTAGAAGACCAGGTATCCTGTCCTTGGGCCTGAACATTAAACAATATCGTGTGTTGATCCGGCACATCTGCTGCAATATCAAAAGCAAATGCGTTTTCAATGCTTACAGTAGCACCTCCGGCAATATTTCCAAAATCTTCACTATCATCGGTAATCGTAACATAAGGATCGCTTGACGAAAGTGTTACCATTACATCGTCTGCCTGGGCAGTTCCCACATTTTTCATTTCAGTGGTCAGCAGGATGCTTTCATTGTAATCGGCTATGCCGTTTCCATTTCCATCATCATCATTAACTACAGAAGAACTAAATACCACATAAGCACCACCATTGGGGATAACCGAAACGGGAAGTTCTTCCAACTGGCAATTGTATCCTGAGATAAAAATGCTAGCATCACCTACATTGGCAATTGGTTCAGTAAAAACGATTTCTGCGACACCAGTTTCATCGGTGGTTGCCATTCCGTAAACCACGCCTTCCATTACAAAAACACATTCAATTGCTTCAGCAGGGTTGCCGTTTTCGGTGAGGTTAACAGTTATTGAAGGAACACCAATGGGCAGCGCATCCTGGTAATCAGCAACTACATCAATGGGTTCGTCGGTCCAAAATCTGACGGCAGCGTCACCCAGGAGGTTGCAGTCGTAGAAATTCCAGCGCAGGGCACCTTCTTCGTGTTGGCCGGGTGCTGTTACCCAGGGTGCAGTTTCTATGCGTGCCATCGTATATGCCATTCCTAAACGACTCTCTTTTTTATCATAATAGGCATCAACGAGTTCACGGTTGATATGCGCAGCAGGGCCTTCGGTCTGGCCTTCGTTAAACCAGCCATAGCGGGAATTCATATAAACAGCAACGGCCATCTTTTCAATACCGATCATTTTTTCAGCGATACAATCGTTGTCATCAAAAGCCCCGCAAATACAGCCATGCGAATAAATCAATGCATAATTATGTGTGACGCCATCCAATGGTGCGAAATTGGAATTGGTAATATCGCTGTTGTAAAATTTCATGGTATAGTTGGAGTTGGCATGACCCACATGGTGGATAAAGCCCCCACCCTGGTTCATTGTGTTTTTTAGTGTACTTGCCGACCAGGAACCTTCACTTTCATATAATTTTTCAATATTCTGATCTTCTGGGATACCATTGGTTTCGTAACCATTGTCATCATGGTAGCCAATTAAAAGTTCGAGGTATTGTGACCCCCATGTTTCGGGGCTACTGTAGAGCCATTCTCCGACCAGGAGAGGATTATCCAGTTCGCCCAAAACAGGGCTCTCCTGATACATAATGGTTTTGTTCATCAATGCATCAAATTCGGCCTGGCTGGAAACTGAAAACCTGCCAATACCAATTTCAGGAAGGAGGTCGTCCTCACCAATTTCTCCCCAAAGGTTATTGCCATTGTCGTTCCATGTGCCGTCGAGTGCACAAAAGTAGAGATCCGCAGGAATGTTGTCGTCGGTATATAATGATGATGACTGTACTTCACAATAGAAACCGCGATAGGGTATATGCTCAACATCCCCTCCCAAAGTAACATGCTGAATGCCATTTTCCTGGTATTCCTGGATAATATAATTTCTGATTTTTTCAGGGTTATCCTGTCCGGTTGTTGATGAATAAATATCATCGGTTGTTGCGACCTGTGCAATTATCCCACGTGGTGCATAAAAGTCAACCAACTGCTGAAAATTATCAGCAAACTGTGCCGGAGAAATAATCAGCATCTGGTAATCGTCACCACGGGTTGCTTTTACAGGATAAGTATTAATAGCTTCGGAATTTTGTGCAAGATTTCCAACCCTTGTTAGCACGTCTGTTCCTGAATGAAGATTTTCCAAAGCCCTGGTGGCTTTTGCATCAACTTTTGAATGAATCCTGATGGCAAGCGATTTGTAATAGGAAACTTCCCCTGTAACAGGATTGTATTTTACCGGTGTAAATGATGTCATCGCAAAGGCATAACCATTGAGAAATTGAGTGGTCAACTCCCCGGAAAAACTTTCAGGATAGGTAGCATTTGTTTGATACACACCCTCCTTAAAAGCAAAAATTCCCGAACCGCCTTTAGATATGGGTTGGGAATGTTGCATGGGATAAAGTTGATAATTTCCTTCGAGCTTAACTTCTTCACCTGGGATTATTTCGATTTCTCTGGCAGCATGGCCTGGAGGTAACAAAAGTGAAACCGAAAAATAGGGTAGCATTGGCTCACCTGACACACCGGTTGAGAGAGCATCTTCAAAGGTGATAATTTGAAAACCATTAGCTTCTGAGATCTGTGGTTCTGTAAATTGATAGTTTTTTTCGATAACATCAGCAAACGCGATGTTGGTTGAGAGGAAGAGAATTGTTGAGAGTGACAGTAAAAGTTTTTTCATTTTAATTATTTTTTTTATGAAACAAGCAAAGAGGGAATAACCCCTCTTTGCTTTTTATGAAAATAGAAGTTGCAAAGTTATCTTATTTCTGAATAATCAGTTTTTCAACCTTCCTTGAGATTTTGTTTTCAAGCATAACAAAATATACACCATTTTCAAGATCATTGGCATTCACCAAAACCAGGTTTAGTCCTTCTGTGTTGGTTTCGTAAACAGTTTTTCCGGTCAAACTTATAATCTTCACTGAGGATGGTGTTCCATCAGTTTGAAGACTTAAGGTGAAAGAGCCATTGTTTGGATTAGGAGAGATTTCAATCTCTGTTGAAGTATCTACGTCATCAATGCCTGTACAATCGTCAACCTGAATTTCCAATGCTTCTGAAAAATCACCTCCGCCACAGTTGTTCATTCCCTGAACAGTTAAAGTGGCCTGGCCAATGTAGCTAGTGGACCATTCGATAGTGACCATTACTTCATCACCTGACACTTCACCGGCTTCTGCAGGATCAAGCACCCAATGATAATTATCGGTATTTCCAATTTCGTCGATTGAATAAACGTTTGAACCGCCTTTACAAACCCAATCGTCACCGGTAATCATTCCGGCAGCCATTGGCAGCGGCGAAAAGCTCAGCTCCATATCATCAGTAAGGGACGAACCACCATCTCCGTAAACAGTAAGGCTAAGTGTAACCATTCCTGCTTCATAATCGTCATCACTTGGAGTATAACTGGCATCCATGCTTGTGTTGTCATCAAATGTTCCTGTGCCGCTGGTTTCCCACATCATAGTATTATAGTTTTGTGCATAGGCTGTGGTTTGATAATCCATGCCAACGCAAACGTTGTCATCGTCACCCGCATTTACACTCATTACATCGTCATTCATAGCAGGCAATTCGATGTAATCAACCCAGGCACAGTCAGAGCCACCAACAGTGTTAAAATCTTTGTCATAAACCCACCTGAAGGTGTGCTCACCTTCTGAAACAGCATATGCAACCCTGCTCCAGTCTACTTCACCTGCCCATTCAGCCTTTTTCGAATTGTCGATATAAAATTCAAGATAGTCGTAATTTGCTTCTGTACTTACTTTACGATAAAATGCGATACTATCCGGGCCTGCAACTTCCATGGTAAGTTTCATTTGAGTAGTAGCATTGTCGCCAATAGCTCCCGATTTGGCAGAATAGGTTCCTTCATAGGCTTCATCGCCTACAACGGTCCAGTCAGCATTTCCACCAAATTCCCAGTTGAACTGGTTGAAGTTACCGGTTTCAAAATCTTCAACGATCAGCCCGATTTTAGGATAGAATGAGGCTTCAAGGTTATAATATCCGGAGGTTACCTCGTACATCAGTTCAACTGATGTTCCTATTGCCGCACCTGCATCTATAGTAATATTAAAGGTTGCGGTTTCAGTTGCATTTGCTTCTAGTGTTCCAAAATCATAGGAAGCGGAATTGATGGTAATTTCAGGACTGCTTGTCGATAACATAGCAGTTGTAGCAATAGCATCTATTTGCCCTATATTTGATGTTTCAACCAGGATATCCACAGTTTCACCCGGATCAAGGCTGCCGTTATTGTTACCGCTTATATCATCAATGCTGTAACTACCTACCATCAGATAAACTCCGTTTGCAGTAATTGTAAAGCTGCTTTCCCATGATTCTTCAGCATTAGAGGACATAACCATAAATTTGATGATTTCACCTCCGGGGATATTATTGGCCACATCGAATGCAAATGCGTCTTCAATTTCAATAACATCTTCTAAGTCAAAAGTTCCAAAAAATTCAGTATTGTCAGTAATTGAAATGTGTTCCGAATCTGTTGAAAGTTCAACGGTAACATCGGCTGCTGGTTCGTCGCTAAAATTGCCCATTGCAAGGGTAAGTAAAACTGATTCACCCGGATCCAACTCCCCATTGTTGTTTCCCGCTTCGTCGTTAACGGCATGTGAATAGTAACTTGGCCCTGGTAAAGAGGTTGCTTCCATTGCGGCAAGGCAGTCGATCCTGCCTGAACCGGTATTGTTATTTTTCCCTGGAGTAAGCACAACTGCTGTTTCTTCGATGGTCTGGCAAATTTCGGCGGGGGTCAAAGTATTGTTTTTTTGAAGCATCAGGGCAATCAAACCTGCGTTGGCAGGAGTGGCCATAGATGTTCCGCTCCAACCGGATTCGTATCCGGTATTGCTATAATGGGCAAGAGATTTTATGGATGAGCCAGGTGCACAAACATCAGGACGAATCAGGCCAATTCCGGGAGTGTAAGGATAATCATTGAAAGGAGAAATGTTTTCCCATTCGCATGGGCCACGGCTTGAAAAGCCTGAAAGCGCATCTGAACTTGTTGTAGAGCCAATGCAAATAATTCCGGATGTTCCACCGATCAATGTTTGATCAGGGTGTAACCATGGTGGGGGAAGGTCACCGGGAGTTCTTACATTATCAGGTATTGGATAAGTGCCTTGCTGGTCGCCTTCGTTGCCGGCAGCTACAGATGCAAGCACGCCTGCAGCTAAAGAGTTATCAAAGGTTTGTCTCCATACTGTACGGTTAACACCCCATGAATGCTGCCAACCCAGCGAAAGACTCATAACATGAGCACCATGTTCAACGCTGAATTCGATGGCAGACCATACGCCGCTTTCACTTCCGCCGCCACCTGAGTCAAGAACCTTGCAACACATAATAGTTGCTTCGGGAGCAACGCCTGTTTGCGAACCTGCTGTTCCATCACCAGCCACAGTACCCGAACAGTGTGTTCCGTGTCCGTGGTCGTCCATTGGATCGTTGTCGTTATTTACAAAATCAAAACCATGATTTGGATAAGATGCATCTTCCCACACATGGTCGTTCAAATCCACATGGTCGTAGTTTACACCGGTATCAATTACTGATACGATGATGCCTTCTCCGTTAAAACCAAGAGCCCATACATCATCTGCATTAACCTTAAGAACGTTCCATGTTATTTCACGGCTTCCGGGCTTGCCTTCTTCAGGCTTTCTGTTTTCATATTCTCTCGGATCAAGTACAACCCGGTATTCGTCATGGTCAATACTGGCAATATCGCTGCGCTTCGAGAGATCCTCAATTGCAGAAGAAGTAGCATAGCAATTGATCACATTAGCAATCCAGTATGTTGTAACCTTTTCAACGGAATTCGATCGTTGCATTGTGTTGAGTTGTCCTACTACACCCTCCTGTGAAAGGCTGGTAAAATCCTTCAAAACCGAGATTACAAATTCGCGCCTGTCGGCTTGATTAATTGTTTTAACTTGCTGGATGAGAGCCTGTGAATCGAATTGATCACTCAAAGTGATATTAATTCTGATCAATTCACCTGAAGCACTAGCTTCAATCTTTTGTTTTAATTGATCAGTTATTGTTTCAGTTCCACTAACCGATTGGTTAAATCCGGAAATTAAAAAAACTGCAATAATAAGCAGCAAAGTAACTTTTCTCATGTTGAATCTGTTTAGTTTTAATAAAAGTTTTTAATTAGACCTGTAAGTATAAGAATGGTTGCCCATTGAACGCATGATTTTTAAAAGAAGCTCAGAATCACTATCATCAAATATGCATATCAAATCAGAACAACCCGGAAATAAACATTATTTCTTATGAAATATTCCGGTTGCAAAGTTATCTTCTTTATTGTAACTTATTGAAAGTTTAGGGTTTATTAAGAAACTATTAAGCCAAAAGGGTTAATAATCGCTTGTGATAAAAATTTCCCCATCGGAATTGTAGAGATAAACGAAAAGGGTATTTGCATAGTAATTTGCAAAATATTCAATCACTTCTTCTACTTTTTCTATGGGTTCGGTATAGTCGTAAACAAATGTTTTTATGCTATTGAATTCAAGGCTTTCCGGCGCGATGATTTGCCCTGTAGAATCGGCCTGAAAATATCCGTACTCACCGGGGGTCAACACCCTGGGTTGTGCTCCAACACTTTCGAGTGAATCGAGGAATGCATTAACAACAGTATCCGCTTCGGCAATATAATACCCGATAGCCCCCCAGATAATATCTTCAGGAATACGGTTGAGTGTATCATATTGAGCGATTAGCATCTGGGGGTTTTCGATATTAACCACATATCTTTCATCACTTACTTCCAGGTGGCCATCGTTAACAGCGGTTCCAACCCAGATACGAATAGGGTAGTTTCCCGTTGTATAGTTCCCCAGATCGATGCTGGTATATGCAGGCCCAGTATCGCTGAGACAAAGACTGCTTTTTTCAATGTCAACAAGGTCAATTTCAATCAATTCGTCACTTGATAAGGAGTTGTGGCGAATACTATAGTTCAGGCAATCATATGTTTCACTGGTAAAAAAGTTAAAATGTAATCGCCTCGATTCTGTTGACAGTTCTTCAGTTACGTACAGTTTGACTTCGCCCAGAGGAAGGTATTCTTTTTCATAATCCAGGCATGAAGAAAGTGCAAACAGGATGAGTAGTATTAAAAGCGATGAGGTTATTATTTTATTCATAGTATTAGTCAAGTATTATTTTGAAAAGAACTAATGAAACCTGCGTTTTGCAATTTCCACAAGTTTGCTGAAGCTGGTTTTGTTTTCGTCGGTGCTGTTGGTTAATTTTAATTCATCAATTATATGCAGGGCTTCATGGTACTCTTCGGTTTGGTTAAGTTTTTCGATGGCTTTATTGTACGCCGACATTTCACCTTTAAAGATTTCGTTGATGAACAAAAATTTATCATTAATACCAATTACAGTTCTGATATCCGATATTTTATTTTGTTGAATCTTTGCTGCAAGGCTATTGTCAGTATCATTTTGGTATACATCAGCCAGGGTTTTTGATGCTGAAAAAAGATCAAGTGTAACTTTGCTTTGTGCCTGTGATTCAGGAATTGTTTCATGAGGAAAGGATTCTTGATGATGGACTTCTTCTGAATCACGCTTGTGATTTGGCCTGTCATCCTGTTCAACTTCCTGTTTGGCTTCAATAACCGGCTGCTGAACGGGGTTTTCTTTCTCATCAAAAATTATTTCTTCTACATCTTTTTCTTCCATCTCTAACTTTCCAGGGCCTATCGATTCAGAAATTTCAGTTACATCCTGTTTTTCTTCTATTTGATCGATCACAACATCCTCCGAAACAGGGTTTTCGGAGAAGACAAAATTTTCAGCTGCAGGGCCGGAAGGTTTAATAATATCCAGCTCATAAACCAGCTCATAAACTTTTTTCAGGTCATCAATAAGGATATCCTTATCAATTCGTGAAAGCCCGGCACCTTTTCCATTTGCCCTTTCCCAATCATTTTGTACTTTCCTGATTAGCACACTAATCATTTCCCGCGTGGATAATGTTTCCATGATTTAGTAAATTCAGATGTCCAATTGTATATTTATTCCTTAAATTTGTCGTGTTTTAAACGATAAAATAAATAATTCATTATTCGTAGTGAATATTTATCAATTTTATCCGGGAAATTCAAAAATTTAAAAACCGGGATAAACCCGAGGAAATAGCTTTTCAATGTTTCTTGAATACAAAATAGACCCTTCCGCACGACGTGGATGGATAGAAGTAATTTGCGGATCGATGTTTTCGGGAAAAACCGAAGAACTGATCCGGCGCTTAAAAAGGGCTAAGATTGCACGACAAAAGGTGGAGATATTCAAACCTGCGGTTGATGTCCGTTATGATGAAGAACGTGTTGTTTCTCACGATGCGTCTTCCATTCCTTCTTCACCTGTTGAATCATCCTCACAAATTCTACTTATGGTAAATGATGTGGATGTTGTTGGCATTGACGAGGCACAATTTTTCGATTCGGAACTTCCATCAGTTTGCAACCAGCTTGCAAATACCGGCATCAGGGTGATCGTGGCCGGGTTGGATATGGATTTTATGGGAAAGCCTTTTGGTCCGATTCCTTCATTGCTTGCAAGCGCTGAATATGTTACTAAAGTACATGCAATCTGCATTCAGTGTGGTAACCTGGCACAGTATTCCCACAGGATTATTGAAGGAGATAAACTAGTGGTTTTGGGCGAAAAAGAAAGCTACCAACCTTTGTGCAGAACTTGCTATAACGAGAAGCGGAATCCCGGCCTTTAGAAGCATATGTTATAAACCAAACTCTATTACCGGTAAGGCTTTTAGCCTTGTCACATAATAATTTATGCTTTTTGTAGTTAACACATTATCAAATAAATTAGCAATCAGAAAAGAACCATCGAAAACATTTCTATTATGAAAAAGTATTTTTTAGCGGGACTTATTGTTGTTTTTGGCTTATTCATCATTGGATGTAACAACCAATCGACAGAAGAAAAACCAAAGGCAAGGACAGCAAAAAAGGAACAGACCACAACCAGTCAGGCGAAAAAAGAAGCAAATGCTGACGACACAAAACAAAAGGTTGAAAAGAAAGGCCAAAAAGTAAAGCTTAGCACAAAGTATGGCGACATGGTTTTGGTATTATACGACGAAACACCAAAGCACCGCGACAATTTTTTACAGCTTGTAAATGACGGGTTTTATAATGGAACACTTTTTCATAGGGTAATTAAGGATTTTATGATACAGGGTGGCGATCCCGATTCGAAAAATGCAAAACCTGACCAACGCCTTGGAGTTGGTGGCCCGGGATATACCATCGAAGCAGAATTCAACCCGGGATTTTATCATAAAAAAGGAGCACTTGCTGCTGCCCGTCAGGGCGACCAGATGAACCCGGAAAGAAGATCATCGGGATCTCAGTTTTATGTAACCCAGGGAAAAAAATATACAGCAGCCGAGTTAAACAACATAGCACAAAGAACCGGTGCTATTTATACTCCGGAGCAAATTAAAGATTACCAAACCATTGGTGGTACTCCATTTCTTGACACACAATATACAGTTTTTGGTGAGGTAATTAAAGGAATGGATGTCATCGATAAAATTGCAGCTGTAAACACGGGGGCTCAAAACCGGCCTGTTGAAGACATTAAAATGACGCTTACTGTAATCGAAGAATAGATTGTCGCATTGACATTTTAATAAACTTCAGCATTATCTGATAAAAAATCCCTTTTTTTGTAAAAAAATAAAATTCAAAAATTATGAAAAAGGGCATTTTTTTATTCGCAGCATTTGCATTGTTTTTTAATATTCAAGGATTTACACAAGAAAAGATGGTAAAATTCATTATTCATACCGATTATGGGGATATCAAAGGATTACTGTATAACGATACTCCACAGCACAGAGATAATTTTGTAAAGCTTATAAATGAGGGGTGGTACAATGGTTCCATTTTCCACAGGGTGATCGAAAACTTTATGATTCAGGGTGGGCAAAATGCCAGCGGAAAAGCAGATCCCGGTTATACTGTACCAGCAGAGATTTTACCCAGCCACTTCCATAAAAAAGGAGCATTATCAGCAGCCCGGATGGGTGACCAGGTAAATCCTGAAAAAGCTTCATCAGGTTCACAGTTTTATGTTGTGCAGGGCCAGGTCTTCAATGAACCCATGCTCGACCAGATGGAAGCACGGACTGGATTTAAATACACTCCCGAGCAACGCGAAACGTATGGTTCAGTAGGAGGCACACCCCATCTTGACGGAGCTTACACTGTATTTGGCCAGGTAGCTGATGGTTTTGATGTAATTGATAAAATTGCAGCTGTTACAACCGGTCCTGGCGACAAGCCTGTTGAAGATGTGAAGATGACCATTGAAATCATTAAATAATTTAAGCCCCAAAGTATAGCCCCATGAAGGAAAAGATCAGGGAAATATTAAATACCATCGAAAATTTCAATGCTGATTCGATTGATGAACTTGAGAATTTCAGAATTAAGTATTTAAGTAAAAAAGGAATTATCCCGGCTTTGTTTGGTGAGTTTAAAAATGTAGCCCCCGACATTCGTAAGGAAATGGGGATGGCCCTTAATGATCTTAAAAATAAGACACAGGAAAAATTAAACCTGATTAAACAGGAAATTGATAGCAAATCGACCTCAGGCCAACAACAGGATGTGGACTTAAGCATGCCGGTTGACTTTATGGACTTGGGATCGCGTCACCCACTCTCGATAGTACGCCGCCAGATTCTGGATATTTTTGCACGTATTGGCTTCACAATTTCTGAAGGGCCCGAAGTTGAGGACGATTGGCACAACTTTGAGGCGCTTAATTTCATCGAAGAGCACCCTGCCCGTGATATGCAGGATACTTTTTTTATTGATGACAAGGATGAAAAGGTCGTCCTCCGCACCCACACCTCCTCTGTTCAGGTGAGGGTAATGCAAAACCAGCAGCCTCCAATCAGGACAGTTTCACCGGGACGTGTTTTCCGAAATGAAGCAATTTCGGCAAGGGCCCACTGCATTTTCCACCAGGTAGAAGGTTTGTACGTCGACCATAAGGTATCATTCGCCGACCTCAAGCAAACCTTATATTATTTTGCCAGGGAATTTTTTGGAGAAAAAACCAAGATTCGTTTAAGACCTTCCTATTTTCCTTTTACAGAACCTTCTGCTGAAGTGGATATCTCGTGCAATATATGTGGAGGCAAGGGTTGCAACATTTGTAAATACACCGGATGGGTAGAAATACTTGGATGTGGAATGGTAGATCCCGAGGTGCTTGAAAATTGCAACATCAACAGCAAAGAATATACGGGTTATGCGTTTGGTATGGGTATCGAGCGAATTACTATGCTTAAATACCAGGTAAATGACCTGAGGCTGTTTTTTGAAAACGACCTGAGGTTTCTCAAACAATTCCAATCTGCTTTATAGCTCAACTATCAAATTGAGAAAGTAAGCCCTTTGTACTTTTTCTATCTTACTCCAGTGTGGGCTGGGGAACTGCTGGCACCGACATATGAGTTTGTACAAGTTTCCATTTACCATCCCTTTTAACCAGCACGCCAGTATACCGAAGTCCAACATAACTATGGGCTTCGCCATTAAGTATAAAATTGTAATTGATAATTTCTGAAAACCAGGCAGTATTCCCGGATTCATTTACCTCTATAATTTGGTCGCGGTATGAAATGAAAGTATCAGTAAAGTTGTCGAACTGGTTCTGGACAGCCCTTTTAATCTCTTTAAAACCAATGTGCTTTTCTCCTCCTTCAGTACCAAAACTTACTATACTTTCTGATGGACACCAGATGTCCTCGATGAGGCCCATGTCCTGATTTTCGTTGGCCAGGGCATATTTTTCGAGCACCAATTTTATCGCTTCTGTTTCTTTGGCTTTGTCAACTTTTTTATTTCCATTGTCACAGGCGCCCATTAATATTGCGCTTGCAATTACAATCAAACAGAATAGTTTTTTCATATTCACCTCGCTTTCAAGTATTAGTTATTTATTTATCAGTACATTATGTCCATAATAAGGAGCTGGGTCAATAGCTTTTCCAAATATAGCGAAAATATTTTTAACCCTTGTGTTTATCAACAAATAAAAGAATTCCGGCTCAGGATATTGTGAATTCCTACAGCATTCCAGCTAATTTTATTTAGAAAGGCTATAAATTTCAAAAGAATCCAAACATCTACCAAAAACGAATATTCAGTGAGAACTGTCGTTCATCCTTAAAAAGATAACGCTTGTTCAATAAAACGGTATTTTACGATATTTTGGATAAATGACGATATTTCATGAGACTTGGAAATCAGTGGGAATTGCTTTAGTTTTACACTTCATATTTTATATGTAAAATTTTAAAATTTGTTCTTTAATAATAATTTGAGTTGTTGCCGGAATTTCCCTATTTGATCAGGCAGAATTACCTTTCGCACCCCCCTTTTTTCGGTGGCAGCTTATTTAAATGGAGCGGGCAGTTTGATTTAGTTTATTTGGTTAATAACTCTAAATTGCCCTGCTCACTGGTTTTTCCTAAAAATGAAAGCCTTCCACATCGCCCCGTGGAAGGTTTTTTTTGGTTGGATCAAGATCATTATTACTAAAAAGAAAGGGTAAATCCAAGACTGGGCATAATTGGAAGCTGATAAACTACATTGGTGGTTATCCTGTTTACGTAAAACACATTTTCCCTGTCGGTAAGGTTGGTAACACTCAGGTCAATTTCAAGGATAGAACGCTCACTCAGGAAAAACTTTCGTTTAACATTAAAGTCAAGCCGGTGATAGGTTGGCAGGCGGCCTTCGTTCAGATCTGCCAATTCAATGCCGAGCAATCCATTTTCGGTGAGATAATCAGAGTTTATTCCATCACCAAAGTTTACTTTCTCAAAATATCCCTGGGTTTGTGTAAACGGGAATCCTGTTCCGAAATTCCAACGCAGGCTCATTTCCCATTGCATCCTCTCACCCATGGTGTATGATCCCAGTAAATTAATATTGTGCCGACGGTCGTAATGGGGATGGTAGTAGTTTATTCCATCATAGCGGTTAACAAATGCAAAGGAGTATGCTCCCCAAAGGTATAAACGTTTTTTGTCATATTTTACTGACAGATCAATACCTTCCGCATCCCCCGTTTCAATCATAAAGTCTTTCTTTTGGCTGTCAGGAGTGTCGGGAGGGGCGTCGCCTTCGTCATAAATTTTGTTACGGTTCAGGCTGATAAGTTGAGAGAAATTTTTGTAATAAGCCTCAAGGTTAACTGTAAGGTGCGGCGTAATGTCGTGTTCAACACCAACAATAATATGCTGTGACTTTTGCAGTTTATCTTTTATGGGCTCACCATCAAATTCATCGGGAAGGTTATCGGGGCCAGACAAAAAGCCGTAGAACAGGTTAACAATATCCCTGTCGGAACGGGCACTGATAAGGTTCTGTGAATAAAAGCCTCCTGCCAGTTTAAAACGTGTTTTATTTGTGGCATTGTATTTCATGGCTAAACGTGGCTCGATGGAAATATTTGATAAGGACGCGTACCATTGGATCCGTAAACCCGGTTCAAATATAAACTTTCCGGTGGTTAACTTGTATTTCGCATAACCGGCAATTTCGGTAGTGTTTTCTTCCTGCTGAATTTTATGGCCCACATCGTTACTGAATTCAAATTTGGTATTAAACCCTTGCAATTCAAGGCCATATTTCAATTCATCACGACCCATGAAATATGTAAAATTCAACCCTACGTTAAACCCGTTGATTGAGCTGGTCCTTGGGCCGGAAAACTCCTCTTCAAGTTGCATTTTATATGAGGAATAGGCAACGATACCTTCCATCAACACAGGAGATTGTCCGGGGATAACCACGAAATTTGTACCACCACCAAATGCATTCCAGTTGTAATTAGAAATATCCTTATAACTGACATCGTCCTGGAAGCTGAAACCAAAAAAGTTAACTTTACTACCATTAGCAGAGTTAATGGAAATCTTTCCATAAAGATCAAGAAAGTTAAAAGGCAGACCATCTTCATTTACATATTCATAAAAGATCTTGGAACTTTCTTCGAGATAGGAGTTTTTGGCAGAGAGTACAAAAGAAGAACTTCCGCCACCTTCGGGGGCCTGTTTTTTGATAGGGCCCTCAATCATCACTTTTGCTCCAAATGTTGAAGCGCCAACTTTTCCTGCAAAGCGTTTTTTATTTCCATCGCGTGTGGTGATGTCCATCACTGAAGATATCCTTCCTCCATGTTCGGCATTAAATCCCCCGGTGTAGATGTCTGCATTCCTTAATATTTCAGTATCAAAAACCGAGAACAGGCCAATGGAATGAAAAGGATTGTAAATAACCATCCCGTCAAGCAAAACCTTATTTTGAATGGGTGAGCCCCCTCTGATATAAAGCTGTCCTCCCTGGTCGCCCGTAAAAACGACACCCGGTAATATCTGCAGGTACTGGGCCAGGTCGGGCTGACCACCAACAGATGGAATTTGCTTGATTTCCATTGGAGTAACCTTTACGATAGAAGTCCGTGTTTCGGTACGCGCCGCTTCACGCTCACCCGAAATACTAACCGTCTCAAGCAGTACTGACGATTTTTCAAGAAACAGGTTCTGGGATAGCAATTGGCCGGCATTGAGGCTAATATCCATTTTCAGCGTATCATATCCAAGGTAGGTAACCATCAGGGTATAATTGCCCGGAGGAACCTTGGTGATGGCAAAGAACCCGTTGACATCGGTCGCTGCACCATAGGTTGTCTGGTAAAGGTAAACGTTTGTAAAAATAATGGGTTCACCGGAGGCCGTTTCATAAACAAATCCCCGAATAGATGCATCTTCTGATTGAGCCTGGCTGGTAGAAAGCAAAAGGATAAATGCTGCGCTAAGAGCAAGGGTGGTAAAGATTCGTTTCATAAAGCAAAACAGTATGGTTAGTTTCCTGAGGCTATTCTTTTGAATTTACAGCATCTGTAACGGTTAATGCTGTTAAATATTATTTGATTTAAGTTATTGGCAATAAAATAAAAGACTAAGGGTAACAACTGTTTTATAACCTTTGAATATTTTGTTTCGAAAGGGGTAGAATTATACCTTTTTTACATGTGGAATGGCCAGTTGTTAGCCCACAGTCTTCTAACAGAAAAGGATTTACTAAACGCCATTCTCCTTTCTCATATCAGCAAGCTTTTCGAAAAGCAGTGTTTCTTCTTTATTTAATTTCGTTGGAAGGATCACATTAATATTGACATACAAATCACCAAACACATCTTTTTTTCCATATACCGGCATACCCAGTTTTTTCAACCTCAGCACCTTGCCATTCTGTGATTCTTTAGGGATATTGATGGTAATGGGACCCTTAAGTGTGTTAATAGTCAATTTACCTCCTAATAAAACAGTATACAAATCCACTTCCTGTTTCAGGGATAAATCAGTGTTTTTAATCGTAAAGTTTGTATTGTTCACTACACTGATTTTCAGAATAAGGTCCCCGTTTTCACCACCCATTGGCGACATTCCTCCTTTACCTTTCACACGCAATTTCTGGCCATCTTTAAGGCCTGGCTTTAGGTTAACTTTTATCTTTTCACCTTCCACATTCAATACCGTGGAAGTACCATGGAAGGCATCGGTAAGGTTTAGGCGCAATTGTGCTTCATAGTCACGGCCTTTTATCTGTTGATGTCCGGATCTGCGGCCCTGTCTGCCACCAAATCCTTGCTGGCTGAAGTTACCACCGAAAAAACTTTCAAAGAAATCGCTGAAATTACCACCACCAAAATCACCTTCAAACGAGGTTCTGTATTGTTTACCGCCACCCTGACGAGCCCACTGTGAAAAGTCAAAGCCACCACCACCAGCATGTTGATATTGATTCCAATTGGACCCCATCTGATCGTACTTGGCACGCTTTTCATCATTGCTAAGTACCTCATTCGCCTCCGAGATCTCCTTGAATTTCTCTTCAGCTGCTTTGTTGTCCGGGTTCCTGTCGGGATGATATTTTTGAGCCAGTTTCCGGTATTTCTTTTTAATCTCGTCCTTGCTGGCTTTTTTATCGACCCCTAATATTTTATAATAATCTTTATAATCCATTAATTGTATGTTTCCTTTTAATTAGGATATGGTTTAATCAAATTCTATGCAAAAGGTAAAGATAAAGTATTTATGCAGATCAATTGCTGACAAATGGGCAGGAAGAATAGACACGTTTAGAGGTAAATGATTTGCGCTGAGTGTTCGGTCTGGCATGAGCAAAAAAAAACGAACTCTTCCAGAGGAAGAGTCCGTAAACCAAATAAACGTTAGGGATTAGTTTTTTTACAAAGATATAAATATGGTGTATATGCTTACGGTAATAATGGTTAGAGTTTGTTAATAAAAGTAAAAAATTGTTATAAGAGGTTCATGTTTCAGGAATTGATATGCATTTGAAGCACACATGAATGTTATTTATACCCTAATAGATTATTACTTTTTGTGATTGTACGCCCAATTCCGATTGCACCTTTACAATATAAGCACCCGGGTTAGAGATTCTGATTTGTTCAGATTGACCTTGTAGCCCCTGTGTTAAAATTTGCTGGCCGAGGGCATTAAAAACACTTACCGTTGCTTTATTGAACGCCTCATTTGTTTTTAAATAAATCGTTTTGTGGTTGGCGTAAATTTCGAAGTATTTTGCCTGGTCAGCCGATGATTCTTCAATTCCTACGGAAGATTTAAAATGCAGTTTAAATCGATTATCGCTATCGCCAACATTTGCATTAAAACTATATGATCCCAACAATTTGAGGTCTACAGTCTGGTTGAGCAATTTGTCCTCAAGCTGGATTGAGAGTTCAGATAAAAGGGTGTTTTCAGTGATAGCAATCTGGTGCTCTCCTGATTGTAAAATCTTTAAATTCACAGGAACGATCATTTCTTCTTCAACAATTGGCAGGGCATTAATCGACAATATTTCATTGTCTTCAGTACTTGAATAAAGCTGTGGGCTTTCACCAAAGCCAAACAATTTGTATGCGTCAAATTCACTATCATAAGCCACCGTTGCATTTGCATCAAACTGAAGATAAAGCCGGTTTTTTAATGTTTCTTTTGATGCTTCAAGAATCAGGATATTATCAGCAATTTTGGCTGAAGAATTTTTGTAATAGGTTGTCGGGCTGTGCACACGGGCCGCATTGGGGATGGTCAATGAAGCGGCCCCGGTGTTTTCGGCCTTTACCAAAAAGCCCTGCATAGCAGGGATAACGCCATCGCTTAAGTCACCCGAAGTGCCATTCCAACTATAGTAATCACCCGATGCTCCATCAAGTACGTACACCGAGCCATTTAAATTCTGACGGTTCCATGTGCCGGTTTCGTTGTCCCAGTCGATGGCACTGGCGAAGGGATTTCCGATCAGGTTAAAACCTTTACCTCCGAGGGCAGTATAAGTTAATGCCGGTAGATCTGTTCCTGTTGCTTTATCTCCTGTATTGGGTGTTCCGGTAAAAGTTTTGGTTTGATCTGAACTATAACCTGCAAGGTATCCTTTTCCTAACACAAAGCCCGGGTTACCATCGTTGCTGAAATGTTCCCATGTTGCACCCTGATTGTAGGTTCCATCTTCAGCTTTTATATTGATCCAATAATAGTGTACTTCATCAAGATAGTAAAAATCAACATCAGCAGAAATTGTACCCGAAACATCAACAAATTCTGTACTGATCAATTGGCTTGAAACAGGCATCGACAGGAGGTGGAAACCTGCCGTATTTTTTGAATAACCGGGGATATATCTTTTAATGGTTGCCGTTCCGCTAACCGTTCCGTTGGTAATCAGCGAGCCGGTGCCTGTGGAAGAGGAGTTGATGGTGAGGGTGCCTGAGTTACTTAAATTACCGGTGATGGTGAGGGATTTATCTGATGGAATTTCAACCGTGCCTCCAGAGTTAATGGTTAAAGAAGCAAGGATTACCGATCCATTTATTTCGAGTTTTGCACCGCTTTGCACTGTTATATTACTTGCGCTTAAGTTGTTTTGAGTTTCTAAAATGCCTCCTGAAATAGTTGTTGAGCCAGTATATGTTTTGGCGCCTTCAAATTGTACTTTACCAGAACCTGAAATTATAACATTATTGCTTCCAGAAATGTCTCCAGAAAATTTAGTGATACCACCTGATTGATTAGATTCAAGATTTACAGGACCATTCAAGGTAACAGTTCCACTAAAAACGTTTGTTCCACTTGTGTTTAACCCTCCGATATATTTTGTGCTGGAATTTGCCGGATTGACAATAATATTCTCATCTATTGTTGTCCCGCCATCCATATCGCTATGCCATAACTTTGCAATGTCGGATTGTTGGGTTCCATTTCCAACATAAATAGTTCCCCCACCTACTGCTCCCCCTTCATTAAACCATAATTCTCCCTCATCAATTTCAACATCACCTGTCATCGTTGAAGCACCAGAAACCTTTACAAGACTATATTGCTGGACAATCAATTTACCAGAACCCGAAACAACACCGCTAAAGTTGAGAGATTTAGAATTATCTCCCCAAACATAAATATTACTTCCGTTATTATTGAGGGTTCCAGATAATGTTAGATCACCAGAAACCGGGTTAATTTCTAGTGGGTTAAAATCATCACCAGTGATATTAATACTGATTGAATGTGATCCTGTTGATTGATTTTCAATCTTTGGATTCCCGTTATTGTCAGAAAATGAAAGATCGTTACCGCCAATTGATCGGTTCGATGTGTTGTTAGAGCCAAATATCAATTGATGAATGTAATAGCCTGAAACATTATTAGTCATTGATAACTGATGATTATTGTTAAATCTGAGAATGTTATTATCATCAGGTTGATCCCATAGACCACCTGGGTTCCATCTTGCTCCTCCATCCCCCTGTTTCCAATTTCCATCAGGGGAATAATCTAACCAGTCATATGTTGTCTGTCCAATAACTGAAATTGATAAACTAATTGTGACAATAAAAAAGAAAATTCTCTTCATCCTATCAATTGTTTTAACTGCCGAAACTATAAAAATTTCACGATTCGGCGAAGTAGTACCGTAACTCAAAACCTCTTAACTATTCTTCAACTTTATTGGCCTTAATTTTTTTGTAGCCGTATGCAGCGCCCATGGCCAATAATAAAACAATACCCTCA
>Ga0070728_10001909_pt1 | contig 28231 bp, 18 predicted proteins | sample tdDd471_FD_66723 | JGI IMG/M metagenome (GOLD analysis project Ga0070728, IMG submission 66723) | Marine sediment microbial communities from the Atlantic coast under amendment with organic carbon and nitrate - tdDd47.1 | ecosystem: Environmental > Aquatic > Marine > Coastal > Sediment | place...
TTTTTATTTATATCCGAGGTTCTTCCGAAACATTGAGGATATTTTTCTGCGCCAAATTCTCACAGAATTTTTCAATGTCTTGCAAAGCCTGACCACGCTCTATTTCGAAACGCGTGCAAAGGTTCTCGGCAATATCGTCCATGCTGGTATGTCCGTCGGACATCTCCCAGATAATTGTTCCTACCTCATTTAGGCTGTGTAAAGTAGCATCGTCTGAACAAACAACCACGGCTTCGCCGTCAATGGTTCTGGTAGCAACGCGAAAGTTTCGCTGGGGATACTTCATCTCATTCTCTCCAACCGTTTTTTGTATTGCACTTGCCATAAGTCTGATACCCCTTAACAGGATTGTCAACTCCTATAATTAGTCCCAGTTAGAAGCTAACAAATTCAAAATATTTTCTTCGTGTCGAACTTTTTCATATATCTGAAAGCGAGAAACTTCGGATAAACCAGTTAAGATACATTTCCACCCGGTTCACTCCAACAAGTCTCTCTATTGATTAGACGGAATTTATCGAAAATAGTTTAGTTATTTTTCTATTATCGCCGTCGAAATTTACATTAATATAGAATCCCAAGCAAAACGAACTATCCTAGATTAAAACAGATACAAACTAAACGGGGTAAATTTGGCATTACTGCAACTTAACATATTGAAATTAGGCAACTTTCATGATTTTTAAGGCATCTTAAGAACGTCAGGTTGATTTTCCCTCATTTATTCATGTGCTAATTATATCTAACTTTATAAACTATTGTCAAACTTGATGTACACATTTCTTACACAAACAGAACAAAAGTGTTCACCTTTTTATTTTTTTTATTATCTGTTTAATCATATAGGCTTGATTTATTATTATTGGTTGTATATAATCATTTCAGGTAATCAGGTAAACAGGAATTTTCACATGGCAAGGTAATATTTTCCTTGACTATTGAAATATTCATGTTAAAAGAGATTATAGAGGTACTAGAAACACACAACAGTCTTACTTGCTGTAGAGAGGAGCGCGCTGTGGCTACATCAAAAAATGAGAAAAAGGTTTACACCACAGGAGCCGTTGCCAAATTATTCGGCATCAATATAAACACGGTAATCAAATGGTTTGATGAAGGTAAAATTGACGGATTCCGTCTTCCAATCAGCAATGATCGCCGTATTCCCATTGGTAGTCTGAAAACTTTCATGGTTAGCAACAACATTCCTATGGATCTGCTGGGAGACTCCGGACCCATGCGTCGCATGTGCGAAAGAGTGGACATGGATAACATGATCGAATTCACCGCCACCAATGGTAGTGCATATGGTCCCTATCCCGGAAAACTGACAAACATCTCTCAGTCAGGAGCCAGAATTCAGGCAATCGGTGCAGATGCGGTCTCTATTCCCATGCACTCGTTCAGACTGAATGTTACCATCAAGGATGGCCCTCTTGCTGATACAGTTCTACCTGGAAGTGTTGTTCACATGCAACCAGGCGACACCGATCTCTCGATTGGTATCAAGTTCAACGAATTGACTACGGATCATCATCAGCGCTTGTCACACTATCTGGAAACCAGAAGCGCCTAACTGATTCGCTCGCGGAAGATCTATTAATGCCCGATATGAAGCATATGCTGATGTCGGGTTTTTTTATTTTTTTTACCGTAATCTGCATACTTGCAGATATCGGTTTATCCAACCGGCCAAACTCCTCCTTTTTTCGCATAATTATATTTTGTTCTAAATCTGTCAGATAAAGATATAAATGCTAAAATCTGCTGTAGCGGTCATATATACATATAAACACTAGCCTATTGTCCACAAGTACTCAGTTCCAGATCTGCAAATGTTAATAATTTGATATTTTTAACAATATCTCCAGATCTGCAAATGTTAATAATATTACAACACTGCCAAATTCCAGTTTGGTAATTTCAAAATTTTAAACTTATTTATCGGCTTGAAATCTGATAATTAATTTGATTTTATTGGTTTTTTAGTTATTAATACTTCAATCAATTAATAAGTACTGCAATGTTATTCAAGCAGTTTGAGCAACTAAAACAGACGATGTTCAGTAAAGCTCCCAAGAAAAGAGCAGTTTACGTAAAAAAACATTGAAAAACACTTGACACCATGAGGAATCTCTATAAGATAGTTAACAAATAGAGGTTGTAGAAGCTTTAGAAGGAGAGCAAGGAATGAAAAGAAGAACCTGGTTAATCGCAATTGCAGTCCTCCTGATGACCATACCGAGTTTTACCGCTAATGCTGAAGTGCTGAACGAAACTGCACAAGTTTGTTTTACTGACGACAATTCGGATGGCTTTTCCGAACATTTGTCCTTTGCCGCAATGGAGCATATGATCTTCAGCGTATGGCCCGATGATCCACTGGGTGACTACGCAGGCAACAATGCTGTTTGCAACAAACCCAACAGCTATGTAGTGTTCCCTGATCTTCATCTGACTGGTGAACTTGGCTACACACCTACAAGCAGTTGTGACGACGGCGAAATGCCCTTGGTAGACCAAACCTTCGATGATGGTTATATCCTTTATTTACTGGATGAAACCACCTGTAACTATGTCGAGGTTCTGCGTATGGATGTTATCATCTATAAGGCTCCCATAGCCAACTGGTGCCCAACTTCTGCATTTGCTTTCGAATTCAATAACGCTGTAATCAACAACATCATTTCTTCTCCTCTTCTGGACTACTTCGCTTCACAGCCTGTTGAACCCTACAGCTGGGCCTCAGTAACCATGACCTCCGATACAATTCACGATATCGGTAATGCAATCAAAACCGGTACAAACTTCTGCGCCGATGCTGAAATCGCAATCTTCCCCGGCCAGAACTGCCGTGGCTGTGATGACTGTGGTGTTGAATCCAATGGCCGTATGAAAGACGTAATGGCCAAACGCCATTATATGCGTGGTCGTGCCGCTGTATGCTCCGATGCTTCAGGCGAAGGCGTACTCTGTGACCGTGTAAGCACCTATATCAGACCTCTGGTTTCAGAGGCACACATTGATCTGGCCTCACTGGTTCCGGATTTCTCGGAACTGAATCTGCAGGCAGTGCCGACCTCACCCAGTGACCTGGTAGAAATCACCAATGCTGTTGACATCATCGCCATGGATCATTTCAAAGACAGCACAATCAACGGTGCAATGCTTCTTTTGGAAACAGAAGACAGAGTTTACGAGCATACCAAAGCAATCTGTGACCGTTTTTCTGGTGCCACACTGGAACATGTGATGGAAATTCACGCTAAAGGCATGGTCTTCCCCGTAGCAGTCCTCTCCGATCCCGGCGAGAAAACACGCGCCTTTGCCGTCAATCTGGTTGTAGCCGACAATACAGTTTTCTCCCGCTGGATGATAGAAGACTATCCGAAATTCGAAAACCAGTCCATGTACAACATACAGCTCTGGTCCGGTTCCCCGATGGAAACCAAACGCCTCTTGCTGGCTGAACTCGATCACATTGAAACAATCTTCGGTAATCTGTCCTACGACAAGGACAGCAACAACTACAGAAGCCCCAGAGCCTACATGATGGCAGCCGAAAAACATGGCCTGACCACCAGTCTGCATCTGGCCGGTAAAAACGATGCCAGCCTTAAAGCCAGAATCGACTATTACCCAGAAGAAGATGGCAGCAAAGCTGTCAGCATCACCGTTGACGTACCTGCCGATGGTAAAGTGGAAACTCTGCTTCCTCCATATCTGGATGCAATGGTTGCCCTGCTGGATAGCGAAGGTAACACTTTAGACAGAACCTACGTGGCAGATGGCTCTTTCACCGCTTTCGATGATTCCGAGTTTAACGGCACCTCTGCTACAAGCTCTCTGATCAACCACGAATGCAAACGCGACGACGACACCAGCGCCGATGATCTGATAATCACTGGCTGTGGAAGCATGAATGGTAAAGTTGACCAGTATGCAGTGCTGGCCCGTGTAATGGAAGGCGGAATGGCACCTCTGGATATGACCAAGTACAAGGCAATCAGCTTTGATTACCAGTCAGCCACCAAGATCGTACTTTGTCTTGAATCACAGTCCAGATACGATCAGGTACAGTCCTGTATGACAATCCCTGCCAGCGAAGAAATGACCAAAATCTGGATCGAGTTGGAAGATTTCACCATCTACAACTCAACAGAAAAGGCAGTTATCAACGATGTAATCGCCCTTTCCTGGAACTCCTGGAAAGCCGAAGGAGCCACCGAAGCATTCAACACAGATTTCACAGTTGGCTCTGTCGCACTTCGCGCAGAAAATGAAGCCCCGGCAAACTATAAAACAGTCGACAGCAGAAGCCACTTCATCACCGGCTGCCAGCAGTCCTCCGACTTCGGTTTCACCACCATGCTTCTGATGCTAGTTGGAATGCTCTTCATCGCAAGACGTAGAAGAGTCGGTAACACCGCTAAATAACAAGTAATTTAAACACTTCAGGTTCCTGCTGCTTCGGTGGCAGGAGCCTTTTTATTGTAAATGTTCTTTCTGAATCTGCAATAGTAAAACGTAGCATTCAATAGACTACCTATCAAACAGAAACTGTATCCATCATGCTGATATTGGGGAGCACCTGGAATTGAAATATTATTAGTTCGAGTTATTTTCATGACACACTAATATTGTTTTTACATTAATTGCAAAAAAACAGTATACTCAAAGCATACAGGTGGGGCAAAATAGAAATATGGAACTCTTAAAAAGAACTGACAAGGGCTCGCACATGATTAAGAAGGTGTTTCTCGCCACTGGTGAGCAGAAACAAAGGGAGATCTACAAGAAGCTGCTGGAAAAACCCCAGCAAAATCAGCTACAACCTTTGTTTGAGGTAAAATTTTTCTCATCAACCGGGACAATTACCAAGGAATACAAACAAATTACCCAACAAGGTGGAGATGTCGATCTCTGCATACTGGATCTTGATCCAAAAGACGTGCAGCAAGCAACCTTTGAATTGAAAGATGCAAACCCGAAAATCAAGGTAATTACTGTATTTGAGAAGGATCAGACAACCAAAACCCATGAAAACAGCTTTAGCAATGTTTTTCCTCTGGAACGCCCGGACGAAAATGACAATAAATTATACCGCATGGTCGAGTCTTTTCTTCAAAAGCAAACATACAAGTTAAAAAGCCATTCTTTTGAATTGCTGCTCAAAAACATGAAGTGCGGAATACTGGTAACCAATACTTCAGGCAAGATTATTTACGCCAATAAAAGTTCACTAGAGCTTTTGAATACCAGCAACGAAAATGTTGTCGGAGTCAGTATCCTCGATTTTCTCTCCAGAGACAGCAATTCCCACAGTGTTGATTTTGCAGAACTTTCCGAAGAAAACGGTGAGGCTGCCTCAAGCTTACATAGCCTGTATTACCTGAAACAGCTACAGTCGGACTTAAAGATCCCCGTAAGTTTCAACACCAGCAAATTCTCGGAAAATGGTCACAGTTATCATCTGTTTGAACTTCATGATATCAGTGAGAGCAAGAAAATCACCGATATGGTTCAGACTTCACGAGAAAAGCTCTTTACGATTTTAGATAGTCTTGATGCTGCGGTTTACGTGGCGGATATTGATAGCCACGAAATCCTTTTTGCCAACAAAGTTCTCTGGGACTCCCATGGCAATGTTATCGGTAAAAACTGCTGGGATATAATTTCCACCGGCAAACCTGAACCAAGAGCGGTGGACAACCTGCTTGACGAAAAAGGCCAGCCAAACGGTGTGCATGACTGGCAGTTGCATAATGGTCAAGAGAACCGCTGGTACGCCATCAGAGATCAGGCCATTGCCTGGTACGATGGTCGCTATGTCCGCCTTGAAATAGCGATGGATATTACCAGACAGAAAAACGCCGAGAGACAGCTTTCCTTTGCCAAGCGTGCCGCAGAAAAAGAGCGCGACAAACTGCGCTCGATGATCGAAGGCATGGAAGAAGGCATTATTGTTGCTAACGAAATTGATGTGGTTACCGAAGTCAACAACTGGTTTTTGAAAGCTTCCGGACTGAAAAGAGAAGATGTAATCAATCAGCGTCTGGCAGATTTCGACTACGAACACGTGACGGATCGCTTAAATCCTGTTCTGACACAGTTTAAGGATGGCTTTGCTAAAAAACCGCTGACCCTGAACACCGAAATGTTCGGGATGCATATTTCACTGAGAGTCCAGCCGATTTTCAGACGCAATATCTACTCCGGTATAATTCTTAACTTCATTAATGTTACAGATTTGGTCGAAGCCAGACATGCCGCAGAAAAAGCCTATATTGCCAAAAGTGATTTTCTGGCCAATATTTCCCACGAAATACGCACTCCTATCAATGGAGTAATAGGTATGGCTTCGCTGATTTTGAGCAGCGACCTTGACAAAGAGCAACGGGATTACACCAAAACCATCTATAAATGTTCTGATCAGCTTTTGGAACTGGTTAACAGTATTCTTGACTTTTCCAAAATTGAGGCCGGTGAATTTGACCTTGATCTGGTTGATTTCGACCTGAAAGACACCGTCAACGACATCATCAAATTAATGAATCCCAAGGCCGATGAAAAAGGTCTGGAATTGATGTTGCAGATAATGAACGATGTGCCAAACTACCTTATTGGTGATGCCTTGCGACTGAGACAGGTGATTTTGAACCTGATGAGCAATGCAATCAAATTTACCAATATTGGAGAAGTTTCCCTGAAAATCTCGGTTAAATCCGCCTCTCAAAACAATACTGTTTTGCAATTTGAGGTGATTGATACCGGAGTCGGTATTCCGGCAGAAAAACAGGTGGACATCTTCGATCCGTTCCATCAGGCGGATACTTCCATAACCCGCCAGTACGGTGGTACCGGATTGGGGCTTACCATTTCCAGCAGAATTGTTGAAATGATGGGTGGCAAGGTCTGGGTCGAGAGCAAACATAATGACGGGTCATCATTCTTTTTCACTGCTCATTTCGGTATCCAGCAAAATCCGAAAATCCCGGAATATGACCTTAAGGCAAAATTACCACAAGGAATCAGGGCTCTTATTGTTGACGACAACGCCACCAACAGACTGATCCTGGTCGAGATGCTGCAACAATGGGGCATGAAAACCACATCTTTCGAAAATGCGGCTTCTGCCCTTGGTGAACTGAATGAAGCAGAGGCCCTTGGTCAACCTTATAACCTTGTAATAATTGACGCTCAAATGCCCCAGATGGATGGATTCTCTCTGGCCGAGCGTATCAAGCAGAACCCGATACTGTCCCAAAGCACAGTCATGATGCTTTCCTCCGGTGACTCTATCGGTGCGGGTAGTCGCTGTAAAAACATGGGGATTTCTTCATATCTGGTAAAGCCTGTCAGACAGGAAGAGCTTTTTAAAGCTATCAAGATTGCACTCGGCCACAAAGAGGCAGGCACAGAACCATCAAGCTATGAAACATCCTACCCTGATGCGATTGCCGAAACAAAACGAGTCAGAATTCTGTTTGCTGAAGACAATCTGGTTAATCGTCGCATTGTCATTACCGCACTTGAGAAACGTGGTCACACTGTTATTGCTGCTGAAAACGGTGCTGAGGCGGTTGAACTATTCAAACGAAAGTCCTTTGATCTGATTTTGATGGATGTGCAAATGCCGGTGATGGACGGTTTGAGCGCGACCAGAGAAATTCGCAAGCTGCAAAAAGAATACATCCCGATTTTCGCCCTCACCGCACATGCCTTAAAAGGTGACAGAGACACCTGCCTTGCAGCTGGAATGGATGGCTATATCACAAAACCTATTGATCCAGCCGACCTGATTGATCTGGTGGAAAAATTTAACATTGATGACAAAGATGCCAACATTGGTAACATCAGAAAATCGAAAGAAAAACCTTATAGCGAAAAATCCGTTTTCAAGCCTTCAGAGCTTTTGAAAAGAGTAGAAAACGACAAAGCTCTGGCCGATGAATTATCCAAACTATTCATTGATGACACCAAAGATAGCATTGACTCGTTAAAAAGAGCCATCGACAAGAGCGAGTTGAATGCTATCCAGCAATTGTCACACCTTCTGAAGGGCTCATCCTTAAATATGGGAGCCGAGAAATTCAGCGAATGCGCACAAAATATCTGGCACGCAGGAGGAGCAGGACAAATAGATAAATTAAACAGTCTGTATGATCTGCTGCTCGCAGAATTTGCTTATCTGAAACAGGCCATCAGAGATTTTGTAGATAAAGTTTAACTTTTAGAAATCATAAATACCTATCAAGCTTTTCGATTTCTTTTCGCTCATCCTGTGTGAGTTTTTAAGTGATTTATCGCTTGAAATTTTGTATCGAAGGCTTAATGTCTCGATACAATCGACTTATTATCTATCACTAGCCATGAGCGACGCTGATAACTTTTCCGACAGAAAACATCCCCAGGATAAAAATCACACTCGCTGTCCAATTGCCTGCTGAATTCAATTGTGTAAAATCCATTGTAGTGATATCCTATAGAATATTTTAGATCTATTGTTCAGGGAGATATTGATGAATATAGAATTTGAGAGGCATGACAACTCTACAGTTGTTCGTGTTTTGGAAGACAGGGTTGATGCTGCCAATGCATCGGAGTTAAAAACCTACCTAAACGAAATGATTGAACAAGGCAACGCAATTTTAGGCATTGACTTGAATATGGTTTCTTTTATCGACAGTTCCGGGCTTGGCACACTTGTTTCGGCTTTAAAAAAAGTCGGACAAAACGGAACCATTTCACTATGGGGACTTACCCAGCAGGTTAAAACCCTCTTTCAGATTACGCAACTCTACGAAGTCTTTGAAATCTTTGAACAAGAATCAGATGCTATAGAGGCATTAAACAAATATGTCGCTCAATAAATCGCTCGAAATATCACCGCAGCTGGAGAATATTCGTTGCGTTAGTGATGAAATGATTAGCGAGATTTATAAAATCTCCAACGACTCGGATCTTACCTTCCGCATAGACATAGCCTTGACCGAAGCCGTTACCAACGCCATCAAACATGGCCCCGCAGATGAAAATTCCATAATCAGAATTGAATATATCAGCCAGGGTGAAAAGCATATTTTTCATGTAGAGGACAAAGGCAGAGGCCCGGAAAACAACATCTTCAAAAACCCCCAACCCAGTGAAGACCGTCTTTTAGAAAACAAACGTGGTGCTATCATGATACACTGGGCAGCTGATGAAATTATTCAACAGGTAGACAAAAGCGGTTACAAGCTTACCCTGATATTCAAACCACACTAAACCACACTGACAAACATTCATCCAACATATGGAAACTTGTTTTATTCACAGCAGGTTAGATCCCCAGCATTTTTTTGGTGATTTCTTTTCCGATAAATGGAGCTGCCAGTTTTGCAGCTGCGATCTTTGCATCCAACAGGAGACTGTGCTTTTTGCAGTATAAGTTCTCTGCCACAATTGCCTCATCTTCATTATCTGCAAAGTCTGCAATACCGATAATTCCCGGCCGTGATTTGAACCTTCCCAGCATCCAGTTCTGGTTCAGTTTTTCAGCCTCTTTGACATCCAGGGGTCTGGTACCGATCAGACGCATATCGCCCTTTACCACATTAACCAGAGAGGGCCACCAGTTAATCATTTCGCTGTCGCTAAACTTAAGCATATTGAAACGTGGCAGGTAATTTATATCGGATATGCTTTCGATACTGCCTGAGCCAAGTATCTCCTTGTCTTTCACAACCTTGTCGTTGTAGTACTTTGATTTAACCGCAGAAGCAACTCCCAAAGGTGCAAAAGCGAAAAGAATACCCGCAGCCAAAGAGCGGTGAACCACTTCTTCAAGCATTTCGCTAAACATTTCACCGCTAACTTTCCCCAGTAAAAACTGATCGGTAACAATTACCTTGGCATCTTTGTCTGTTGAAAAAAGTTTATTTTTGGCAATGATATTTTTTTCAATCCTTGTCATCTCACCAATATAGGAATTGGCCAGAATAACGCTTTCTTTGATTACAGCTTTTTGGGCAACAATAGTGTTATCACCAACAATCGTATCAGGTCCGACCTCGGCACCATCCATGATCTGCGAATGATGACCAATAAGTACCGGTGCATGAATTTTGGCTCTGGGATGGATATTAACATTGCGACCACACCACAGACCTGCTTCACTTTCAAGGTACTGATTGTGAACCAGTACAGAACTGTCTCGTAACAGTTTTCTGTTCAACTCCAGAATGCCATTGGTGCCATAGCCACTGATGGCATTGATATCCTGTTCGATAATACCTATTTCATCCTGTTTTTTATCCATCAGTCTTGCAAGGTGATTGTAAAGATCCCCCGCACCATCTGCAATTAACTCTCTTGAATCAGGCTCAAGAATTGCTGCAACGAACAAGCCGGAGTTTCGGGCTCGTATAATTGACACCGCCCGAGTAGATTGCTCATGAAGTTCAACAACCTGATTTAGATCAAGATTACTCAAGACCAGCCCGGAAATGACCATAATTGTATCTGTAAATAATTGCCTGTGCTTGCTCAAGCTTTGGCATTCATCACCACTGGTGCTGCCAAGCAAAATTTCCAGCTTGATACCAAAGCGGGTGCCATCGGAAAAATATTCGTTTATCTTGCTTAAACCTTTACTCGCTAAAAGGACAACATCCCTGATATTGTTATGGTAGCCTATCTCGATTTGGTGATGCGCTATCGGCTTGTTTAAAAGCGGAAGCATAGGTGGCGCTACAAGGTTGGAGAGGTTGCCGAATTTTTTTCCGTCTGTATGAACAAGAACCAGTTTCATTTTTTCTTCTATCTCCAGATCAATATGCGCCATAACCAGACAGTACAGCGGGAATGGTACGCAGTATGAGCGACAGATCGCCCCAGATACTCTGATTCTGTATATATTTCCGATCAAGTATAACCTGCTGATTAAAATCAAGCAGACTTCTTCCGCTGACCTGCCAGAGACATGTCAGACCCGGTGTTATTTCCAGTCGCTCACGCTCGAATACTTTGTACTCGTAAACTTCGTTGGGAGTTGGTGGTCTTGGTCCAACCAGCGACATATCACCAATGAAGACGTTGTATAACTGTGGCATTTCATCAATCGAAAAACGTCTGACAAATTTTCCCACCTTTGTCACACGTGGATCCTGTTTGATTTTGAAGGTAACGCCGGCCTTTGATTCATTGTATTCAAGCAACTGCTCTTTGAGGTTTTCGGCGTTTGCCACCATGGATCTGAATTTATACATCTTGAAAATCTGGCTTCGCCTTCCAACCCGATTCTGGGTAAAGAAAACAGGGCCTTCAGGATCTTCCAATTTAATTGCGGCAGCAGTAATACCAAAAAGCGGAGACAAAACAATAAGTCCCGCACCCGAACCAATAACATCCAGATAGCGTTTAACTATTGCACTGCCTCTGGTGGCAGACCACCACAGCGCACGCCTGAGCTGGTATTCCAACTCCACCCTTACTCTGCGACGGGGAATATTAATTCCATCGAAACGCTTGATTAAAGTGGTTCTGGCCTGTCCGATGTACCAGCGCCAGACATTGTGCAAGAACTTCGGATTTCCAATGATATAGCGATCAAACATTCTGGCAGGCTCTTTCATAAGCCTCCAGCCCCATTCCATTCCAAGTTCACGCACCCAAACCGGTGCCCTTTTTATGCGACCGGAATAAAAGTCAAACAAACCACCAACACCAATGGCAACACCCACATCAAGTTTTTCCAGATTTCTTTGAATCCATTTTTCCTGCTGTGGAACACCTTTGGCAACCAGCAGTATGTCTGGTCGCAAAACATTTATTGCCGATATAATCTGCTCTTCTTCTTCTGAATAATCCTCAAAATATCCGTGCCAGGTGCCACAAATATCAAGGTTGTCAATCTGTGCCTGCATATTTCTGCGGGCAGTTTCTGCTACACCCGGTCTTGCTCCCAGAAGATATATTCGTTTATTCTCTCTGGCCGCTTTCTCGCAGAGCCTGGGAAACATGTCGGTACCATTGACGTTTTCTTTAACTTCCGCACCAATCATCATTCCGGCTACTTTGATTCCGATACCATCAGGCAAAACCAGATCGGCACTTTTCAGAATCTCGGTATATTGCCTGTCAACGGCACTGACATTAAAACAATGAGGATTGACAAAAGAAATAAAGGCAGTCGATTTGGATTCTGCCAGATCAAAAATCTTTCCAATGGCGCGATTCAGAGTGACATTGGCCACTTCTATATCGTTCAAAACAAATGAGTTTACGTTTACCGGTGCCTGCCGACCCATGATCAGAGTTGGGAGAGTTCTTAAAAGCAGCATTGCATCATGCTTGGGACTACGCTCCGCCAGATATGCGCGTTCTAAAACACTGCGCTCGTCAAAAGCGATGTTCATACGTTTACGCAGTTTATAAACATCGGTCAAACCCGGCCTTACTGCAAATCTGGAAAACTCATGATCCTGCAGTTCGCTGCCCTCTTCTGGTGTTATCATCTCCGGGCCAACCAGCGCGATGTCACCTTTTACCAGATTCAGCAGTAAAGGAACATCATGGGCGTGGGCTCTCTTTAGAACTTCCAGAAGCCAGCGCAGACGTTTTGGATAAGCAGGAACCTTGAAAGCCAGCCGTGAAAAGATCTTGCCCTTCAACCCCATTTTTTTGGTTTTGCTTAGTAATTCCAATTCACCATTGGCAATTAATGTGGCAATGACCAGAGCAGATGCACCCGCTGCCACAGGCAATACGCCAGCAGCCACGGTAAGATCCATTAGCCGGCGTTTAAAGTCGACAAAGTTCTTGCTGTATTGTGTAAGTTCTTCTGTTTGCATTTTACCAGTTGCCTTAACTTTGAAGTATTATTCTAAAACATGCCGTCTTTCACAAATACAATATCACCAGCTTCCAGCATAAAATTAGCTTCGTCGCCCATCATGATGTTTTTAACATTGATAATCATTCTTTGCGGTTTGGTCTTTGAATGCCTGATGACATAAACCTTCTTCTGATTGGCATCTGGAGTAAAGCCACCGCAAGTGGTAATTGCCTTGGTGATTGTCATATGTCCCAGAAGTGGTACAACTCTGGAACTGGCAACGGCACCCATTACGTAGACTTCATGGCTGGTTAACATCGGGATGTAAATGGTGTCTTTCGGCTGTATCCTGATGTTGTACTTCATTTCACCAGAGACCACCAGAGCAGTAAAGTCTATCGGCAAGATATGATTACCGCGTGAAAGATATGCACTTTTCAAATCGGCACCGGGAACATCGGTTTCGCTGACATTAATGGCACTGAAACCACCTGCCAAGGCAATTGCTTCCAACAGTCGAAGTTGCCCTGTAAGAGTGTACATACCGGGATTTTTGATGCCACCACCAAGCACAACAAACTGATTACTTGAAAACTGGTTGATGATGATATCTGTTTTGGCACCCTTGAAATACTTATTGAGCCTTCGATCCAGTTCCTGAATAACCTCGGCAATTCTTCTGTCCTTGGCTAAAACTTCACCAATCAGAGGAAAGGTGAAACGTCCATTAGGTTCGATGGTGACAGTTCTGGTCAGAGTGTCTTCACCGTAGACGTAAATGGTAATAGAGTCACCCGGTCCAAGCAAATAGGAACCAGTCTCATTCATTTCCATTTCGATCATCTGTTCGAAAGTCAGATTGGCCTCTGGTGCTCTAGGCATCACACCAAAACCGCTGATGTCCAAATCCGGTCTGACACTCTTTGGTGAACAGGACAAAAGACCAAACACTAAAAATACAACTACTATATGCATAAATGTTATTTTTCTCATGGCAGTAGTTTCCCCAAAATAATTCGTTCGACAAACCCACGCCCAACTTCTATCTTACGATACAGGCTGGTCATGACAATCTCGTGTCTTCTTGCTAAAAATGGTACGGCATCCGCTATAAAAGCACCTAAAACCGGGCGTTCGATGTCACGCAACAAGCGCACCACACGTTCCAGATGATCCTTTTTGGTATGTCCGGCACGAACTACAAACACTAAAGCATCAAGCATTGGCACCAGCTCGATAGTTTGCATGTACTCGAAAGCCGGCGGTGTATCCACAAATATCAGATCATAACGACTTTTAATGTTTTCCAGAATATCGGCCAGACGGAAATCGCCCAGGACTTCCAGATCTCCTGGATGACTGAAACCTGCGGAAAGAAAATCTGCGTCTCCCTCGATGCCATGCTGAATCATCTGATCCAGAGTTGCCGAACCATCAATCAGATTTTTTAGAGCATACTCGTTTTTTCTCTCTGCATGAATATCCAGATCGAAATATAAAACCCGCAGTCCTCTTATCGAGTGAGCATTGGCCAGATTCTGGGTAACTGTGGTCAGGCCACTGTTTTTCAATGTGGCAAAGAAGCCGATCAGCTTATGACCCTCCAGCCTCTTTTGTACCGTCAAGGCTGATACAACAGGTTTGTAGACCTGAATTTCCCGGTAGGGCACATTCTTCGGGCCATATGGATCTCTCAGATGTTGACCAAGTATTTTCAAATCGCAGCGATGGAAAACCTCTCTGGCCGACATGATTCTCGGATTGAAAAATTCCATAGCCAAAATCACTAAAATTATAAATAAAAATCCGGCAACTGGAACAGCAACAACTACAAATTTGGCTTTTGATTTTTGAGGATATTTGGGCGGAACAGCTTTTTCAATGATTTTAAATTCGCCAGTGGTATCTTTGACAATTGCCCTGGCCTCTTCTCTTCTGGCTCGCAGATTCTGAACCATTTGCTTGGCAAAGATGTATTTCTGCTGAACACCGACATAGCCTTTTTCAGCATCGGAAAGGTTGGAAAGCTTCAATTCAAGCTCGTTTTTCTGTCGCTTTAAGGTAGAGAGCTTGCCAGCTAAAATGCTGCGTGCCGTTCCCAGTCTGCCTCTTTCGCCAACAATGGCAGTTTTACGAACTTCGTTCATTTCGGCCTTTAATTTGGCAATCAGCGGATTTTCGTCAGTATAGCGCGCATTCAATTCATCAAGTTGTTTTTGCAGCGATGACAATCGCTGGGCCCCGTAGCTTTCTCCACCTGCCCCAACAGTTCCAACGGTTCTTTTCTGCTTGGAAATGGAATTCAATTCAATTCTGGTCTCCTCTATCTGAGACTCCAGCGAGGAGATTTGCTCCAGTGACAACTCTGTTTCCAGATCCATTGAAACAATGCCATGTTTCTTTCTGAAATCTGAAACCTCTTCTGAGGCCACCTCAAATTCCTTTTCTGCGGACTCAACCAGTGAATTAAGTTTTTGCAGTGCTTTTTTTGCCTGTTGTTGCCTTAGGTTAAGTAAAAATTCAACAAATACTTCACTTGATACATTTGCAACATTGACAGCCTGTTGCTGAGTGTCTCCCACACCTGTAATCATAATCAGGTTTGAGTTGGGGGCTTTGCTTAAGGTTATTTTTCCAGCAAAATCATGGATGTCTATTTGCAGACCAAGTCTGTCCCTTATCCTGAAAATATTAGAGGGTAGCTTTATTGTATCGATCAGCGTTTCCATATTCAGAGTCGGAAGTTCAAAATGGTTACCTTCACCAATCAATACGCCTTGAGATGTCTCCGTTCTTAACACAACGGTTGTGGCCTCAAAAGATTTGCCACGCATCCTTAGTCCGAAAATCAAACCGATGATCAGAAGCAAAAGCGAGAAAACCACTATTGCCCGCCATTTTTTCACCAGAACAAGAATAAAGCGTCTAAGATCAATATTTTTAAACGGGTTATCTTCTTCCAGTTGTAGCTGTTCCTGTTGCAATGAATCTGACATACGTTTATTGCTCCGATAATTCTATCAATGCATCCAGAGTCTGTTCTGCAGAAGTTTTCCATGAAAACAATTCTGCACGTAAAAGCCCTGATGAGATGGCTTTCTCTCTGAATTCTGTATCAAAAAGCCCCTTTTCCAGAGCATCAGCAATGCTCTTCGTGTTAAAGGGATCAAACAAAACACCTGTATTTCCAAGTATTTCCGGCAGCGAAGAGCGTTCAGCAGCTACTACGGGAATTCCAGAAGCCATTGCCTCTACAGCCGGAATACCAAAACCCTCAAAGAGAGATGGAAACGCATACAAATCTGCTCCACTATACATATATAATAGCTCAGATTCGTGAATAAAACCAGTAAAACGAACAAACTCGGCAATTCCCAACTGATTGACTTTCTGGTGAACTTTATCCGCACCTTGCCAGTCGCTCCCGCAAAAAACCAGTTTCTGTTTTAAATCCGGTCTGCGCCTTCTAAGTTCGGCATAAGCCTCTGCCAGACCGACATGGTTTTTTCCAGGATGCTCGATCCTTGCCACATACAATATATAACTCTCAGGTATATCTAGTTCCGGGCTTAAACTTGCAAGAGCCTCGGATTTGTCCATGGGCTTGAAGGCAGAATGCTCAACACCGTTCCAGATTTTTCTGATTTTTTCCGCTCTTACATTGGTAAATGACTGCAAATCGTTTTGAGTGGACTCGCTGACAGAAATTATCAGCGGAGTATTGCGCCACGAAAACGGCAGAATATTTTTGACATAGTATGTCCTGAAAGCATCATACTTGTTTTTAAGGTGGAATTGAGCCAGATCATGCACGGTTGCGGCTACTTTATAGCTCGCTTTTGGTGGCGCCAGACACATCCGGCGATTACCTGCCGGCAGAAACAGCACATCCAGTTTATAGAATTCTGCCAATACAGGCAAAATTGTCATATGCCAGACAAGATTCGGCCCCACTTTGTCAAACTGCTTCGGTATATTTACAAATTTTACATTATCAGGAATATTGAGCTTTGCACGATCTTTGGAAAAGCCGAAAATCGTCAAATTGATGCGATCCGACTGTGAAAAATAATGAATCATTTTGAGGATGTAGACGCCAATACCTGAAGTACCATTTTCAAAAGGCATTGCCACAATCCCTAAATGTATTTTTTCTTTAAGCATCTTTTACGCGCTTCCCATATATAAATATGCACAGATGTTTCTCTAACAGATGATATTTTTCTATCTATATACTCGACAAAAGACGCTCAAAATTAAGGATGTAATCCGAATATTTATAATTCTTTTCAAATATTTTCCTGCCGGAAAGTCCTAAGCCCTCTGCAATGTCCGGTTTGCCAAGTAACCACTCGATATGTGAGGACAAAAGGCCAGTTTCACCATTTCTTGCTGCCAAGCCATTCACTCCATGCCAAAGCCAGTCGTTTATCCCGCCAACGCGAAAAGCAACAACAGGACGAGCAGCGGCCATAGCTTCGATTCCCACCATGCCAAAAGGCTCCGCCCAGCGTGATGGAACCACCACAATGTTAGCCTGCGAATATTGTTCAACAACCTCATCGTGAGCAAGATTACCCAAAAGGTGCACTTTGTCGGCAAATCCACAGTTTGCAACCTGCTTTTCAAGCTCTGCCATATAATTTCCCTGCCCAATGTAGACCAGTTCGAAATCAGATTTGACTTTCGACATGGCATTTAACAGCAGATCCGGCCCTTTTCCCCGGATAATCTGCCCCACAAACAAAACCCGCTTGCTTTTTTTCGGGTACTTTTTGGGAGCAATGTCGAGCGAGGCCGGTAAAGGTGCCAGAACGTCTATCATATTTGGATCAAAGCCGTTTAGAACCAACTCTTCTTTCATATAATTGCTGTTGATTATGATTTTATCAAGCAGCTTATGCTCGTTGATGTCTTCCAGTCTTCTGTTTACAGAGTTAAAACCGAGACCAAGAAAGTTGCCTCTTCCCACAATACAACCATGACGATAACAGGAAATTCCCACCGGTTTTTTGCAGATTTTTTTTGTTAGCGGAAAATATTTGTGGCTACGGGGACACACCAAATCGTGATCGTGAACCACACGAACTACCGGAGCAATTTTTCGCAGGCTCTTGAGCAATCTTTTTCCAAAGGGACGCTGAACCACGATGACATCCGGGATTCCATGCTTAAGCGCACCATCTAAAGATTCACCCACACCTGTTTTGAAACAACCACAAAAGGCATTCAGAAATTTCTCATCCTCGCCATGTTCATTACTGCATAACAGTAGCTGCTTGTATCCCTTTTTCTTTAGCGAGCTTGCCAGAGAAAACAGGTTTTGCTCTATCCCACCGATAAATTCTGCATATTCACTTACATGCCAGATATTGCGGATATCGGCCATTTTCAACCTTTCACAAGAGTCTGATATAACTCTAAAAGCTGCTCTGTAACTCTTTCCCAGGTGTAAAATTTTTCGACGGTTTTATAGGCTTCCTCGCCAAGCTCTTGTGCAATTGTTTTTTCGTTCAGGATATTTTTGGTAGCCGCAAACATGGCATCCACATCACCGGAGGGAACCAGCATTCCATTGACTCCGTTTTCCAGAAAGTATGGAATACCACCAACAGCGGTAGCAACTACGGGACATTTTGCACTAAAAGCCTCAAGTAGCACTATACCGAATGGTTCGTGTACTGAAGGCAAAACAAAAACATCTGCTGAGGCATATGCGTCTGTTAACTCCTGTGACCCATGTGGCATCGGATCGTAAATATGCAAAAAGTCGGATACTTTTAATTTTTCAGCTTTAATTTTAATTAAAACTTCGTAGTCCGGATTTGTTTTCGGGCCAATCAGAACCAGATGCGGTCGTCCCTTGCCTTTGCCAAACAGCGCCAGCATGTCAATCAGAGCAAGCTGGTTTTTCTGATGATCGATCCTGCTGATGCACATGATAATTTTGTCGTTTTTTTTAAAACCATGTGCTTTTCTGAAACGCTGGCCCTCTCCACCGGAAAAGTCTCCAGGGTTAACTCCGTTTGGCAAATGCTGAACAATTGTATCCGGCATAATCTGCTTGATATGCTCTGCTTCCTGTGGATTTACACAGACAACTGCATCGGCATTTTCCAGCAATTTTCGAGAACCAAGGGCAGCACCTAAAACTTTACCCCATTCCAGCTTTCCCTTGATGGGCGATAAAATATCATTTCGCTCGGCTTCGGGAACGTTATATACTCCGCCATGAAGGGTTATGATATACGGTTTTTTGCGCATTCTGGCGACTTTGGCAACCTGTGCCCCAAAACGTTTTCCGGTATGCAGATGATACAGATCAAACTTGTTATTTAATAACAAAGACGACATCATGGAAAACGAAAACATGTTTCCGCCCTTTTTATCAAGGGCCTCTTTTGCCGATTGATTCAAACCAAAGAAGGGATACAGGTAGTTGAAACGTTTTACGGGAAGTGATGAAACAATATCTTCACCGGGTTTGGACAGGGCCGAGGATGTCCAGACTTCCGAATAATGACCTCGCCTGAAAAGCTGTTTGCCGGTCTGGGCAATTACGGTTTCTGTTCCACCCCATTCATGCTCTACAAAACGTCTGGCTAATTGTAAGATTCTCATCTGACACTTTCATTATTTTATCAGGTTTCAGACCCACCAGTTTTTACTCACCTCTGTTAAAAACTGCTCCAGATCATCCACATATCGTGTATTGGTAAAATAATCCGCGACACATTTGCAGCCAGCCAAAGCTATTTTTTTCCTCAGCTCGTCATCTGAAATCAATTGCTGAATTTTATCGGCAAGGTCGATAGGATCTTCGGCTTTGAAAGTAAGAGAGTTAACCCCATGTTCCAGAAACTCTCCCGGGCCACCATTGGTAGTACTGATAACGGGAACACCACTGGCCATGGCTTCCAGATGGGTCAGACCAAATGGCTCATCCCAGATGGACGGAAAAACAAAAATGTCGCTTTCGTGATACAGTGCAGCTAATTTGTCTCTGTCTATTTTGCCTAAAAAGCTGATATTTTCTTTAACGCCCAGTCTTCTGGAAAGAGTGTCCAGAAAGTTTCTGTATTCCGACTCGCCTGAACCTGCAATCTGCAAATTGATATTCAAACCTTTGTCAACAAGTTTGGCCATACTTTCGATTACAGTATGTACACCCTTGTACATATGAACCTGCCCTGCATATAGCAACCTGACAGGCTCGTGCAAACTACCGGGATTTTGTTTTAAAACAAACTTGGTATTATCAATCCCCTGATATATCACCCTTGCCTGAGCAACCGGTGCGCCCTGCTTCACCAGATTATCAAGTAAAGACTGGCTTATGCTGGCAACATGGGGAAACTTCAGCCCAAGATAGGTGGTATGCAATGCAAGACTGCGATCCAGATAATAGCTGGCACTTTTGCGGGGACTAAGACTGAAGTCTCCCGGTTTGTAGGCTAACAGATAATCATCATTTAGTGTCAGCGCATAGGGAACCCCTGATTTCATTGCGGCCCTTATCGAGCCCAGACTGAGCCTTCTCATGCTCCAGAAAAAAATCACATCCGGCTTTTCTCGTTCTATCAATCTTGCTGTAACTCTGTTATTGTAAGCATCTGCCAGCAAATGACTTGCTCGGGATCTTTTATACGGTTTGTTAAATGGAACATACAATTGCAGGTTGCGAACGATCTTTTCACCCTGAACACCTGTAAAACTGATAGGCAACCTGCTGCCATCGGTCCTATAATCGCTGGTCTGCACCACTACATCATGCCCACGGGCACACAACTCCCCGGTAACATACTCGCAAAGTATTTCGTATCCTCCAAGGATTGCCGGAGGATACAGATTTGTCACCATTAAAATCTTCATACTTGTTTCTTTAACACAGGTTTGCTCATTAGAATATTTATATCTTTTATATGTTTAATTTCTTCAGGTATTTCTTTGTCGGAAATTATCATTGCATATGATGCCGGATCGGTGGGATGATAGCCATGCATGGCTGCAATGGATTTCTGGCCCATAAAACTGGGTACGATAAGATGTCCCTCTTTCAGCAAAAAGAATAATTCCCCATATTTGTGATCCTCGTAATAGACACCATATTTTCTTAATTCCTCCTCGGACATGATGTGACCATAATCCATCGTCTGAAGCACTTTAACTACATCATCTCTTACTTCGTGATTCATGAACCAGAAACGCGCCATGGTAGAGTCGTACACCGCCGTGTAGTCTCTGCCAAACTCATACCCCAAAGCCTCGATGTCACGCCACACTTCATGTGTATCGGTAACGGTTGCCATGCCGTGATCCGAAAAAACATAGATGTCAACATCCTGATATTTTTCATGCGCCAGATCAAACAGTTTTCTGAGTCTCTGTCTGTATTTCTCAATCTGATCCAGAGCTTCTTTGCTGCCGGGTTTGTAAACGTGCATAATGCCATCCAGCGCAGCATTGTAGAAGAAGGCCCACTCGATGGACTGCTCGCCAATATCTTTCATGATTGAGTCGAAGTTTTCTTCTTCGCTCTTGCGCCAGTCTGAAGCGTGATATTTCAGATCGCTTAACTCAAGAGAGGTAAAGATGCTGTCGCCATTTAAAATACCATCCGGGGCAAACAGGCTTTTCTTCTCGCAATAGTCAAACATATGCATGTACTGAAAAGGCATATTGTAAATCTGAAAATATCCTGTATAGCCATAAAGCTTTTTCAAGGCCCATGACATTTTGTTTCTGACCCTGCCACTTGAAGTGATTTTTTTAGGCAGAAAGCGCATCCAGGAAAAGCCCTTGAAAGGCGAAGACAAAGGATTGTAGAAATAGAATGAAAAATGCCCGTGTTGATAAGGCCAGCGTCCGGTAAGAATTGTTGGAATTGCTGTGCTGCTGTAGCCAACTACTGATTCCAGTTTTCTGCGGTGTGGCAATTCTTTATCGAAAAACTCCACCGAATTTAATATGTCCCAACCAAAGGCATCTATAAATATAAATAATGAAAGTTTTTTACTTTTGGAACTCATCTCAATTAACCTCCTGCCAGACAGACAAAAAGCGCAACTCGACCGATTGAATGAATTCATCGGCACTATCACGGCTTATCGTATCGGTGCATGGTATAAAAAGTGTTCTGGCAATTTTGGCACCAAAGTCAGCTATTTTATTTTCACCATCCATCTCTACATCGTAAAGCAAATACGGTGCTACAACTTTTACTCGTTTTTGCGGATGGCTGGTGAGTGAAAGAGATTCTTTTACAGACGAAGGAAACTCTCCTTTTAGTCTGATATTTTTATAGATATTTAAAACCGTTTTGGGTTCGATATCCAAACCTGATAAAAGTTGATCTCCATAAGAATCCCAACTACCTGCTCCGGTTGTAACGGCCACAAACCATCGGTGAGCAAGTTTAAATGTTTCTCTGGATTCTTCCCAGAACTTGACCAGCTCTGCATATGTTTTGTGCTTGAATTCCGGATGCATTCTATAGTTCATGGCTTCTGCATGACCCGCTTTTATTTTGTCGAAATCAGCTATTGTCTTCAATTCAAATGATTGCAACCTTTTCAGGCGTTCACGATAACTGTAGTGATAGAGGTTGTGCCTTAAAAGAACCACGTCACCCGCAGCTAAAAGTGCCTTGTAAATATTTCTGGTAATAAAATCGAGGTCATCCTCAGGCAACTCTGATTTGCTGTCTTTAAATTTCTGCAAGGCACGTCTGGCGTAGATCATACCCACGGCCCTGTTCATCAAAAGTCTCTCACCCTCTTCAGGTGGAATCTCAAAGCCACGATAGTCGGGCATCAAGTTAAGATATCTTCCTGGCCCTTTAAGCATCCATGCACCACGACGCAGTTCATACCACTCGATTCTCGGTTCTGCATCTTGCAACTTCTTTTTGGATACGGGACAAAGATCAACCTCCAAACCCATTTGGGGAGATAAACGCTCGGAAACCTGATGCACTTCTTCTGCCAGCTTTTTAGGAACCACACTGGTTTTCAGATCAAAAACCACATACAAATCATAGTCGTTGTAGGGTTTCTTTTCTCCATTGATCTCCAGCACTCCACCTTCGCGCCTGCCGTAGCCACCACCAAGAATAATAGCATCTGGTTTTGTTGAAAGGTTTTCCAACTCGGCAACAATAACAGCAAAGTCGGTGTCAAGTTTACGCTCGAAATCTTCATCCAGCCAGACGGTGTACTTGCCCTCGGTTGGAGCTGCCACATCCGGTGGCGCAATTGCCCTCGCTTTGACAGCAGTTTCAAAGCCATCTTTTAAGCCATGATAATGCCCAAGTTTCTGTGACCAGCGCAAAGTTGGCGAATCGAGAATAGCTGAAGGAACACCTTCTTTGATGGCGTATTTGACATCACGGGCAAATTCCGCCACAAACGGTAAAGTAACCTGTCTTAAAAAACCAGCGTCTTTTGGCTTGACCGAGAAAGTCCAGGGATCGGCTCCACCTTCCGCCCGGTGTCTTCTGTAACTGGATTCGTAGTCGTAATTGTGGGAATGCACCGCAATTGAGTCCGGCACATATACGATATCTTTACCCTCAAGTTTTGCTCGATACGTCCAGTCGATATCTTCGGAAGAGGTAATGGCATCATCGAAGCGATGTTTTTCCCAGTAGGATCTTTTTATTGCGCTGGCAGCCATGGAAAAGAAATGCTTCCACTTTCTATGCTCTTCGCCATCACCGAAACTTCTTTCGTAATCTTTCCTGAACAAGGGTTCTGCATCGTCTCTTGGAATTTGTCTTGAAAAGGTAGCAATTGCATTTTCATTATCCACCAGAGGTTTGAGCAACCTGTAGAGCCAATCCGGCCCAACCGGAGTTGCATCGGCATTTAAAAAGGTGATAATTTCTCCCTGACAAAGTTCCATGCCGTAATTTAAGGTTCTACCCGGAATATATTCGGATGAGGAAACATAATAAATTTTTCCTCCACGCTTTTTAAGTATCTCAAGAGTGCCATCGGTGGAAAAGCTGTCCAGATGAATGAGATCAAAATCCACTCCCTGCTGTAACGATAACGAAGTGAGAGTCTGTTCGACATATTCAGGAGAATCATTGAAAGATCTCATAACTATAGTGGTTTTCATTGTCATTGTTTGAACCCTGATTTCCCCATATGATAAATCTACTGCTGTTTTAGCTTCATTAAGCAAGATAATGGCCGATTGACCAAATATCAAGTAAATTGCAAACTCGGCACTAATCCTGTATAATTGATATCGGTCGTAAAGCCCATTAATGCAATTAATAAGAACAGACCACAATTAATCAACCTTTATTTCAGAAATGTTGACAAAGATGAACGTCTTGATAGCGGAAGATGATGCTTTAACAAGAAGAATGCTTGAAGCCAGCCTAACCAAATGGGGATACAACTGCCAATCGGCCAGAAACGGCATAGAAGCCTGGGATTATTATGAAAAAGGCGAATACGACCTGCTTATAACCGACTGGATAATGCCGGGAATGAACGGAGTGGAACTCTGCCGTAAAATACGTGCCCACATGACTAGCAACTACACTTATATCATCCTCCTGACCTCTCTTGACAGCCGGGACAACGTAACTCAGGGGTTTGAAGTTGGCGTGGATGATTACATTGGCAAACCATTTGAGCCGGTGGAGCTAAAAGCCAGATTAAAGGCAGGAACCAGAATCCTGAACCTGGAAAGAAATTTGGCCGGTTCCAACAAGCGCATGAAAACCGATCTGAAAAAAGCCGCCAAAACATTGGAAAGCCTTTTACCCATCAACAAGACAGGCTTTAACAAGCTCAAGTTCGACTGGTACTTTAAACCAACCGCCTATATCGGTGGTGATCTGTTTAATGTCTTAAAACTTGATGAGAATCACATTGCCACCTACATGATAGACGTTTCCGGTCATGGAGTTTCGGCAGCACTGCTTGCAACCACACTTAGTCATTTGTTGCGACCGTTGATTGAACATGGTGGCATTCTAAAAAAATATGATGATGACGGTAACGAAGTAATCAGAAAGCCGAGGGAAGTAGCGGCTGAATTGAACATGCGCTTTCCCATCGACGAAGAAACCAGCATGTATTTCACCTTTTTCTACGCCATAATCGACACAGAAAAAATGGAAATGCAATGGGTCAGAGCAGGACACCCTGTACCTTTCAGAATTTCGGATACAGGTGTAACGGTTCTACGTGGCGGAAACCCTCCCATAGGTTTTATTGAGGAATACTGCTTTTCGGATGAAACCACCAGATTGACAGCAGGTGACAGACTTATACTGTATTCAGATGGGATGATCGAGCCTGAAAATAATAAGGGTGAGCAATTCGGTGAAAGTCGCCTGACCAAAATAATAGAACAGAATCAGGACAAACCACTTGGTTCTCTAATAAAACAAACCATGGCAACCCTGACTATTCATTGTGGAGACAATTATTTTGATGATGATATTTCCTTGCTGATTATTGAACTGGATAAAGAAAACGCACTTGAAAAAGTTATCTGACAGGTGAACTGTTTTTTTTTCGTTTCAACATGTTCATAAGCTCCCACAGCATTGATTTATGCGTGCCTAAACCTATCTCTATCTGATAGATATCTTCCTCTCTGGAAGACCATTTTTTCTTCCAGTCAGAACCTTCTCCACCAATTTCAACAAACCTGTTACCGGTTTCGTGCATATTTTTGAAATGGTGCACGAGTGTAGCTATACCATAACTGTATTTCGAATAATTTCTGTCATAGGCCGTCAAGAGGCCATAGGCTCTTTTGTCAGTAACAAGTGAAAGCAGCCCGGATACGGCCTGACCCCTTAGCAACATCACAGTGAAATGAACCATTCCCCGTCTGGCCCAGTCTTCAATTGACAATCCGTAATATTCTGTCACTTTCTCGGTCTCTACCAAAGCGCAGGACTCGGCATTCTCATATTGCCAGGAATTCTTTCTAAGCTGCTCAAATTGCTTCCACATTTTGTTAAATTCTTCACCCTTGCATTGCTTACCACTGAAATGCAACACTTGCGGGGATTCACCATAATCTCTTTTGGTAACAGAGTCAGCTCTTCTTGTCTTGTAGCTTACCGACTTGCCAAGGCTTTTTTGATAGTCTGCAAAATCATCTGGAAAAACAGCAATTTTTGATTTTGTAAAAACACCGGCTTTGTGAGGAATCCCCATGCAAACAAGCTCTTCAACCAGTATCTCAGACAAAGCCGTATCCAGACGATACAGAGAAACAAGATCGGCCCCTGACTTTTCTTGCAGAGGTTTTAAACAATGCAAGATGGCCCTATGCGCCTCATGTTCCATGCCCTCAAACACCATAAATGGAGCGATACGCATGGCCATTTGATCCAGAGAGCGCAAGACCTTAAAATTAACTCGCCTGCGCTGTTGGTTTTCTTCCAGAAAAAATGCCAGAGCCAGCAAACCCTTGCTGCGCCCTTCAGGCATTTTTACCGCAATCATCCAACAGGTTTTATTTTTCTTAAAAGTCTTCCAGTAGTTAAAACAATGGGAATAATTCTGCCAGGGATTGACATGACAATTCTTCTCAAACTGCTCGACCATATTTTTAATACTTTTCCAGTCTTCCTCAGTCTTGAGAGCTTTTATTTCGTAGTTTTCATCTTCATGCAGTTTTAATAATGGCTGATTGTTTTTTGAGGACTCAAAATCCTTCTTGCTCTGAATGGTATGCAACTCAACCCTGGACTTCTTCATTCTGGAATGATTTATACGTTTGTTTACACTCCATATCGCAGATTTGACAGTACCAAGCGGAATCTCATGTAACAAGATAGGAGATTCGTTTGTACTCCAGCGTCTTTTCCATGTAACCGCTTCACCGCCAAAATCCAGTAAATTGTCACCACGATCAATCGAATCCAGGATGGTTCTGGTAAGATTAATCGAACCAATACCATATTGCTCATATTCCGCATCATAAAAGGTGCTTATCAGGCTTACATTGCCATCAACAATATTGTTCAGATAAACAGAAATTGCTTTTTCACCAAGCATCATTACACAAAAATCTAGCCGACCCAATTTGCTCCAGAGTTTCACTGAAATCTCAAAGAACCTGAAAGATTCCTCAGCGCGTTTTTCGTCATTTCTGGAAATGAAACTCTTTTGCCAGGACACATTCCACAACCTTTTGAACTGATCCCATATGCCATTCTCAATCAGTTCACCAATCACATCACCACGATATCTGACAAATTTTGGTACTAGGTTGAAATCCTGTTCCAGTCGACCTTCGTTCTTGCGTAAATACTTTAAACGCTTTTTAAGCTTTGTCCTTTTTTTCCAGGTTGTAGTATCAATCACCTGACTATTGGATAATTCCTGAGAATCAAAAACAATCTGTCTCTCATGAAGCTGGCTAATGAATGGTCGACAAAACCTGCGTCTTTGTTGATAGAGACACAAAAGATCGGCATCGGTAAATTTTGAGATAGTAGAGAAATTATCAATTAAGACTTTGTATGCAACTTTCTCACAATTTTTTTTAATAATCATGGGGGGAATACACATGGTCCCCCAATCAATAGAACGCAGAATATTAAATTTTAAGCCTGAACGCTTACTTGTTTCGTTTCTATAGACAGTTGCTGCAATCAATTCACCAGCATCATATATTTCTATTAAAAAATAGCAGCAATTGTTAAGAATCTCACTGGATACAAAATGAAAATGATGCCAGTTGGCCCAGGGATTCGCCCGGGATTTTTTATCAAGTTCAACAAGGGCCGCTTTACAGTTTTGCCAGTCGTTGTCACAGCCCAGACTTGAGATTTTAAAATTCTTTGTTTCTAGCAAAACACACCATTTCCCAGCATCGACTTCATACTGCGCGTCTTCTGTTGAACTGATCCCATACAGACCAGGCCTTAGCTCTGGCTCCTCCAAGAACCCAGGTAATCTCAAGAGTACTTTCTATTTGATTTGCCCAAAATGCCTTACCAGCTTCGCTTGCACCACCCAGAATTATTGTCCGGTCTCCTCTGTCATAGGCATCTTCCATCTGCTTGAAAAACAACACTCTGCCGGGACTGCAATTTTTGAAAGTTTGATCATAGGCCATGAGAATTACACGCTGGGTATGGTTGGTAACTGTGTTCAATTGACCCGCCACCAACTTCTTGCCGGCCCATAATAACACCAGATCCAACCAGCCCTTTGTATCCCATCCTTCTACAGCGACGCGGAAAAAGTTAACCAGTCTATCATGATTTTCCTGGCTTATTTTTCTTGCTTCTACCATTTGCCATGATTGCGAACGAAGGTCCTCAAAGCATTTCCAGTATTTCATGAAGCGGTCATTTGACAGCAGATCTTCGCCTCGAAGTCTTTCCAGACGCAGTATCTCACCGGTTTCTTCCTGTAACAAACG
>Ga0070728_10001912_pt1 | contig 28182 bp, 31 predicted proteins | sample tdDd471_FD_66723 | JGI IMG/M metagenome (GOLD analysis project Ga0070728, IMG submission 66723) | Marine sediment microbial communities from the Atlantic coast under amendment with organic carbon and nitrate - tdDd47.1 | ecosystem: Environmental > Aquatic > Marine > Coastal > Sediment | place...
GCCCTCCACCATCTGCAGCATGAAGCGCAGCTCTTCGCGTGAGGGGTTCTTCAGGACCGGCGTGCCGTTGGGCAGGCTGGCTACCTGAGCTCGACTGTAGTTGAAGCCCTCGAACTGCACCACCTCATCTTCTGACAGCGGTGTTGGTGACAGCTTCTCGATGAACTCCGCGTCGTACACGCGAGTCATATCCGCAATCTCTGCCGGCTTGGCATCCGGACCGAGGTACTTCTCCACGAGCTCCTTAGTCCACGGCTGCGAGCCCTTCATCTCGCGGAACTGTTCGTAATCGTATGGAGAGAAGCGGTGCCCAGCCTTGGGCTTGTAGTCGGCACCAGAGCGCCGATTGCGCTGCAGTTCCATTAAGCGGAACCGCTCAGCCATCGGAGACTTGGGCTGCTCCGGCTCTTTCCATAGGTCCTCGTTAGCGTCCTTAAACGCCTCCCAGTCTTCCTCCTCGTAGTACATGCCGTCGACGATTTTATAGTCGTCCCAGTAATACTGGTCATTCTCTTCAATAGCTTTCTGGCGCGTCTGGCTCATGGGTGCGGGCAGTGCCCTGCCCTCATCCCGAGCTTTCTGAAGCAGCTCAGAGTCCTGCGCCATGCGGCTGTACGAGTAGTCGCGGGGCGCAGGCTTCTTGAAGCCCGCCGTGCCGCCGTCTGGGAACCTGTACCGATGGGTGTCTCTAAAGCCCAGCACCAACTCCGGACCATCGAGGTCCGTGTTGCGTTGACGAATAATGTTGTCAGAGGCGTTCATCCACTCGCGGTATGCCTCTGTGTCCTTGCGGAAGCTGACGTATGGGCGGTCCTCCTCGACCTCGAACGACTCGCTCATCTCGCTGTATTTGCTAGGGTTGTTCAGCGCCATGCCCGCCAGCACCATGCCGTGCCACGAGCGGTTCGCGTCCCAGAACCAAAATTCACCTGTCTGTGGCTCCTGATACCAGCGCAGCTCCCCTGAATCAGAGGTCTCGAGATACCGGATGAGCTCGCCCTTGGTTGGGTTCACCATTACCGAGACAGGGTCCTGCTCACTCATGTAGCCGTAACCAAGCCCACGAAAAACCCTGTCCATCTCGCTGGTGCTATCAAACCTCTCGGCAACGTCAGGGAAGCGCTCCCTGATTGCTCGGTTCACAGAGTTGACAGTAAGGTCTGCTTCCACACTCGGGCTAACAAAACGGCTGTAGAGCTTGGAGTCTGGGTTAGGTTTGAACTGATTGTGACGAGCATTCCACCGCTCATCGAAGTCCTGCCACCACTCTGGGAACAGCTCACGAGAGAGGTCCTCATTCTCTCTTCGGAAGTCGCGCCAGTCTTCCTCCTCGTAGTACGTGCCATCCATAATCACGTAGTCGTCCCAGTAATACCGGTCGTTCTCTTTGATGGCTTGCTGGCGCTCGGGCAGCATCGGCTTCGGCAGCTTCAGTCCGCGCTTCTTCGCTTCTGCCAGTATCGCTTCATCCATCTCACTCTGCGTAATATCGCGGCTGTACGAGTAGTTACGGGGCGCAGGCGTCTTGAATCGTGCGGCAACTTCTTCCGCCGTTTCGGTCGCCGGCTGGTAGTCCAACGTAAAGGGGTCGCCGGCAGTGGCGTCGACCAGAATCTCGCCGTCGTAATTGATGTCGTAGATGATATTGTCGCTCGCCTCGTTCCATGCGTCACGAAGCATCCCTGTCACCTCTATGCCGCCATCAAACACATAAGGTCCTGAAATCTCGTCTGACAGGTGTGAGTAGCGGTCGTCAGTCAGCACCATGCCAATGATGACGGGGTTGTGCCACGCATTCTCCGCGTCCCAGAACCAGTAGTCGCCAGTGCTTGGCTCTTGGTAGTAGCGAAGCTCGCCATACTCTGAGGTCTCCCTCATGCGACGCAGCTCTGACATGGTTGGGTTTACCAGAATCGACACATCGCCGTCTGTCATAAAGCCGAAGTAGCTCCGGTACTCGCCGGTCGCTGCCGACTGCACCTTACGCTCGAGCGCCGCTTCCACCTCCGAGGCGGTCAGGTGTGTTGCGCTTGGCGAGATAAATCTTGAGTAAAGCGCCCCGCCCACCACATCATGGGGGCTGCGCCGGTCCTCTCTCCGCTCGCCCTCAAGCCGCGAGAACAGCGGAGACTCTTCGACCGAGTCCTCGCTGTCTTCCAGCTGCGCTCGGGTGTTCGTAACAGCTGCCATTACGCGGCTTACATCACCGGCAGCCAGACGGCGGCGAATGGCATCAAGGCGCTCCTCGGCACCCTCCGGCAGTGGCATTCTGGACTCGAGGCGCTGAGCCTCCTCCGCCAGCCTTGCCCTCGTGTCCTCCGGCATAGGAGTCCACGCAGTGTCAGCGAGAATGTCCACCACGGACGAAACAGGGGTAAGCACGCTGTAGCCGTCAGCGCTTTGCATTGCCCGCACCGCGTTTGACGCCGCCTGCAGGTCTACCGCCGCAGCCTGAATCAGACTGACAATCGTCTCTTCATTGAAGTCTTCGGTGACGCCAAGGCGATTCAGCAGCTTGTTGAGCGACGCCTTCACGCGCCCCATGATGCCGTTGCGCAGGCGCATCTCTGCCATGGTGGCAATAACTTCTTTCGCCTGAACGGTCTCGCTCATGTGGTGGAAGTCTGGGCGGGCAGCAATCTGTGCCAGCGCCTGACGGAAACCCTTGTTGCCAGCCTTGCCGCTGCCGGCAATCTGGGTCAGCGCCAGCTTACTGAACGCCCGCTCTGCTGCGGTCAGCTCTTTGACGATGGAGCTGTCGGCTCTGGGCGGACGACCGTTCTCGTTAATGAAGTCCTCGTAAGCCTTCTGTGCAGCATTCGCCCGCTGACGCGCCGCCTCATAGGCTTCTGCCTCCTCCGGCGTCATGTCGTCCATGACCTGCTTAATCAGGTTCTTTGTGGAATCAAGGGCTTTCTTGAACTCAGGGATACGCTCCATGGCAAGGTGCCCGAGCGCCTCGTGGGTCGCCACCTCGATGGCACGGCGAGGACCAGAGAGAGAATTGGCTACCAGATAGACCGTGCTGGTGCCCGTCTCCCATACGCCTTCAAAGCGTCCAGCTGTCGCGCTGTCAGGAACCTGAGACTCGGACTGCACGACGCGAATATCGACCGCTCCGCCGATACCCATAATGATGCCTGAGATGGCTTTGGTGACCTCGTCTACAGTCATGCCGTCTGGGTCGACGGCTGGCTCTGCACCCCTGCTATGGAGTTGGGTCTGGTTGCCCCGCCTTATGGACGGTCGGGTGTAGCCTTGGGTTTCGAGCGGCGTCCGAGGTCCTGTGCCTCGCTCGCCTTGATTGCTCTGCGAACCAGTGGGCTCGCGCTTCGGGATGCGATGGCTCTCGGGGTCACGCCCTTGGCTGGCTGTGATTTCTCTGAGTGTTTTTGATTTTGCATCTAATCGTACCTTTCCGAGGAAGATATCATACACTTCCTTGTCGTCAATTTGTAGCCGCTCCTCAGTGCCCAGCTTGCTCGCTACGACGTAAGGAACGCTCGTGCCATCTCCGACTTTCGCCACCTCCGTATCAAACAGCCACGCTTCATCCACCAAGGGCGCCACGGAGTCGAACACCTTCGACGAACCCTGATGGGAGCCCAATGCGTGCTTCATTGGTACGAAGCGACCAGACTTCTTGCCACGCTCGAGGATGCGGCGAACCGCGGTCTCTGCGCTCACGGTGGCTCCGTAGAGCTTCACCTCATAACCGCGCTCCTTGAGCTTCCTAATGAGCTTGGTGGCAGAGTCCAGATTCGATAGGGTGCCATCCAGCAGGATGTCTGAATGCAGACCGGCGGGGTCTGTTGCAATGTCCGTCAGCTGCTTCTTCAGGTGACTGGACTCTTCGTGTACCACCGAAGCTGCCCGCGAGTCACCGGCGTCATACACCTCCCAGTATTCAGGAAGACCGTCGTAGCCAATATCGTCATCGTTACTGAACTCATCGCGGTCAGAGTCATAACCGGTCTTCACTCGGTCTGGGTCGATGTGGACCACGCCGTCACGAGGGATGGCGCCCACCGCCTTGAGTGCGTTGATGATGGTCGTCTTACCAGACGCCGAACCACCCAGCATCAAGTAGGCAACAGGCTTGCGCCCCACCACCGGAGTGGCGCCCATCAGCACTGCGCTGACAATGCTTTCGTGAAGCACGCGGCGCTCGGGGTCTGTCGGTAATCCGTTCTCGTCGAGCGGGTACTTGTCGATAGTTTCGTGAAGCAGAGGGTCCGTGCCCTCTGGTTGCTCGCCCTGATAGATGTCGCCGGCGAGCGTGGTGACGGGGTCTACGTCAACACGGGTGTCGAGGGTTATTTCTGCGTCGGGGTCGAGGGCTGGCGCCTTGGAGTATGTGTACCTGACTGCCCGCTGAATTGGGCGACCGGCTTGGTCATACGGGATGGCGCCTGCGCCTTCACCGTAAATCCAGAGTCGCTCAGTTGTTTGTTCAATTCGTCCCGCGCTGCTGCCAAGGGATTGGGTGAGGCGGGCGATGCCTGCCTTGAAGTCTGTGATGCTTTGCTCATCGAAATCTCCGACGTAGTACGCCTCTATATTACCATCTGTTACGGTGCCGCCGGCGAGACCGGACTCCTTCAGCGCCGCCTGAATATCCGCCTGCGACATATCCGCAGTCAGCTCAATGTTGTAAGTCAGTGTATTGAAGCTGCCGTCGCCGTACTCGTGACCGACATCGGTTCCTTCTTCCGCCGGCTGGCGAACATGAATTTGCTCCTGCTGGAAGTCACGCGCAACCTCGACGAGAGCCACCACAACCTTGTGGTGGTCCTTCTCCTCGAAGTCAATCTGCGTACCAATGGAAGGCTCGATGTCGCCAAAGTACAAGCCGGTTGACGAGGGTGTGCGAGTGTCAACATCCATGCCCTCCAGCGCCTCATCCAGAGCAGCTCGGCTAATCTCCCGAATCTCCTCAGCCGCCTCTGTGTTGCCAGCACGCGCCTCGTCCAGCAGCTCCTTAATGTCCTCAATGCGGTCGGTGGCTACCGTCATGCCCACCTTGGCAGTCGCCGTCTCGCCCTTCTCTTTGGGCTGCTGCTGCGGATTGGTGGTGCGGGTGGTCGGGTTCGACCGGCGACTCATCAGCTCTTCGTTGCGCTCAGATGCCGCTGCTGCCTCGTCATAGGCGTTCAGCAGGTCGTCACGCCTTTCTATCAGCGCATGGTCGTCGGGCGGCAGAGAGCCCTCTCGCTGCCTGTAGGCGTCGATTTCGCGGGCATTCTCATCAAGGGCGGACTCAATGGCGTCACGCGCCTGTGCGGGCGTCTTGCCCTCCAGCAGCTGGTCAATCGTTGCGGTGGCGGCTCCCGCCTCTACATCGGTGCCGCCGGTGCGGCGTGCCTGCTCGTTCTTCAGGGCAGCCAGTTGCCGGCGCTTTGCGGCGGATTCCGTGGGGACCGCCCCGTCCGCGATATCTGCCACCTGCTTCTCGACACTCTGCACAGCGGCGGTGAGCTGGTCATCGGACAGCTCACCAACGGTCTCAACGCCCTCCACCTCCACGGCTTCCAGCGGGTAGGCTGAGCTCTGCACATCGTTAGCGGAGTAGTCACCAACATCCAGCAGCTCTCGGGTGCCGTCCTCCATGGTGACGGCAATGGTGCCCTGTTCGCTGACCGCCTCTACAGTCGCCTGCAGCGGGTTGCCATCAGCATCATAAATCGTGACCGCTTCACCTTCGGTACCGTCTCGTGCTGCGACGGTGCCCTCCAGTACACGGGTCTTCGGACCGGTCTCCGCTTCCTCTGCCTCAACAGCTTCCTCCTCTTGGGCTGCGGTCTGGGCAGCCGTAGCGGCGCTGCCCAGATTCATTGCGTACACCGCATCCACCAGCTGCGCGGAGGTCTGGCTCATGCCAGCCTTTAACGCCTCAACCGCCTCGGTGGCAGACTGCGGGTCCAAGCCGCCATCGACGACCGCCTTGGCAATGCCGGTGGCTTCCATAATGGCGGGCGACGCCTCAACGATTTCCTGCGCGTTCCCCTCCACATACTGCATTAGCGTCTGGGCGGTAAACGGGTCCAACTCGTTCGCATCAAGCTGGGCTGTCACGCTATCCACCAGCGAGTGCAAGCCGGCATCGTCAACCGCCTTTTTCGCCCTGTGGGCGTGGCGCATTGCGTTCATACGAGCCTTGTTGCTCTGGCTGTTCAGCGTTGCCATGCGTGTGCCAGCAGCACCGCCACCAAGCACCGCGCCACCGGCGCCACCAGCCAGCGCACCCCATGCGCCTCGCTCCACCATGTCACCGACGTCTAGGTCCTGTCCGGTAAAGGCTTTCTCGCCCAGATACTCGAAGAAGCCCTCCTGCACGAACTCGGTCAGCGCTTCGTCGCGCCCTGCCTTAGCCACCTCCTTGGTAGCCAGCCAGAGAATCTCGGTACCCTTTTTCTCGATGACGTCCTTGGTCAGTTGCTTGGCGGCTTCCTCTGCGGCTTCCTTGCCTGCACCAAAGACCTTCTCTGCGCCAAAGCGCTCGAACCATGCTGCACCTACTGCGAACGGCAGTGCCTGCAGGTTGTGCCAGAACGTGTGCTCCTCGCCCATGGCGGCAGCACGGTCCTGCCCCATCTTGTCGGACAGCCCGAGCGCGTAAGCTGGAAGCGAGGCAATCGCAACCGCCATGTGCGGCAATGACTCGACGTTAGTTTGCGCCATCCAGTTGCCAGTGTCCTTGGCTACCTTGCCGTACTCGCCCTCTTTCGCGCTATCCTTGATGTCCTCAATGTCTACCTTGGAGGAGTCCTGAAACTTAAACTCTTTCAGCGACTTGGCAATATCCCGAACGACGTTGCCGGTGCGCATCCGCTCCTTCTTCGTGTCCCACTCTTCCTGCGGCACATACCGGAAGCCTTCGTCGCCACCCTCCCAGACGACGCCACCCAGATTCATGGCGTCATTCAGGTTGTAGAACTTCTCGGTGAGCCACTCCTGCTGCTTGCCCACCGGCGTCAACAGGTCTCGGTTGTAGAGGTCCGTCCACGACATGAGATTGCCGGTCAGGTGCGAGGCGCTTTCGGTAAACAGCTTGCTGGCGTTGACAGACCAGTCTTCCGCCTTACTCAGGATGCTTGGCTCGTCCTCCTCAACCGCCTGCTTGGCGTCGGTCTTCGCTTGCTCGAGAAGCCCCTCATCGACAAAGCTGACGGGCTCAATGCCGTATTTAGAACGCGCCTCTTCGGGCAGCCACGACGAATAATCGTCCTGCGCTACAGGTGCGCTGGACGGGTCTACAGAGGGTTCAGTGGGGGTGATGCCGTAGCGAGCTTTCGCTTCGTCAGTCAGCCAGTCGTAATTGTCTGCCATTCATTATTCCGCTCCCTGACTCAGCCGCCTGTGCTCAGTCGAAGGTCGACGCGGTTCCTTGCCTGCCATTACCAGTTTGATGTTCTCATCCAACCAGACACGGAGTCCCTCGCCTTTCAATCCATAGGCTTTGCCCTGTGCCTGAAGGTCTTCAATTACCTTCTGTCCCATCGGTGAGTCGACACTGAAGTCGCCTTGCACCTCGCCCTGCTCGTAATTGCGGGCGTCGACGGATGTCGGAGTCGCGTTCTGTTTCGCCATGCCGGCGAGGTTCTGGTTGACGGTATCAGCCGTCTTAACGGTTTGCGCGGGCGTCGGCATGATGTCCGAGGACTGCATAGCAGCCCCAGCGGCATCAGCGACTCCGGTCACTGCCGTGGCAGTTGCAGCCTGTCCTGCGGCGTCTCCGACCGCCTGACTGGCTGCATTAAGGTTCTGTTGTGCGCCGAGAATGTCACCGCCGCCAGCAGGGGCAGCTGGTGCTGCCGGCGCTGCTGGGGCAGTGCCACCCGTCGCGGGGGAAGCGGCTCCCCCACTCGGCTGTGGAGCTGGGGCGGAAACAGGGTCGCTCGTGCCGGCTACCATAGGACCGGTCTTCTCGGTCGCTGATGGCAGGATGTCGGCGTCACCGCTGCCGCCACCCACCATGCCATAAGGCGTGGACTGGGCAGTGGTCACACCGCTGTTGGGCTCGAGGTCTGTCGGCATCGGCGTCGGCTTGAAGCGCTCCGGATGCCATGTCTCAGCCTTGTCGTCCCACGTTGTGCTGGAGATTAGGTTGGCGTAGTTCGAGTCAACGAACTGACTCATCTTGGCAGCCAGCTCATCCTGATTGCCCGAGCTACTGAAGTAGTCGCCTTCCTGTGCGGATACAGCTGCAATGGTGTTCTCGGCAGCAGCCAGCTTGGCGTTCTTATACCAGTTGTCGGTTTCGTCCAGAGCCGCCTTACCCTGCTCATAGGTCAAGCCCTGACCGCCATACTGGTCTGCCTTCATCGCGTCGAAAGTGTCGTTGCGGCGCTTGGTGTACTCCTGCTCGATACGACCAATCTGCGTATCGTAGTTGCTGCGGTAGCTGGCGAAGCGGGCTCGCTTGTCCTTGTCCTGAGTGTGGGCGAACTCGCGCTCCTTAAACTCAGCCTCTGTCGCCGCAAGACCCAGCTCATGGGAGCGGCGGTCGGCAGCCAACTGAACGTCGCGGTCGTACTGAACGTCCATGCGGTTGAGTGCAGCGGCATCGGAGGTCTCAATCTCCTTCAGCTTGTACTGGTGACCCAGCTCCATGCGAGCCGTTTCACGCATCGCCTCCAGCTCCGCAAGCCGCACATTCATGCGGTAATTAACGAGCTGACCGAGACCCTGCCCCAGTACCTGTAACGCTTCGCCTGTATTCTTACCCACCGGTCGCCTTCCTCATGCCAGCCTGTAGTGGCGTCTCCGGCGGCTGACCAGCCACATGGGCTGTGTCGTAGTCGGGGTTCGCCATCATTGCCTGAACACTGTTCTGATACTCAGGGTCCAGATTACCTCGGTCCGCCTCCAATGCAATATGTTTCTGCGCCGTCTCGGCTGCATCCTGTCGGTGGAACTCCTTGTCCGGACCCTGCAGCAGCTCCTCGCCTACGCGACGCTGCGCTTCGGTGAAGGCGAGGTTCATGTTCTCCTCGTACTTGGGGTCCTTCTGGTCGAACGGGAAGATGCCGGCAGCATCGCCAAGGTCCATCAGAATCGCAATCTGCTCGGCAGCTGCGTGATAGATAGCATCCGGTGACAGCGGCTCGCCGGTAGTCTCCTCTGCCTGAGCAATCATCTCGCGCATGATGCTGTGCTGGGTAGCCGCAACATTATTCCAGACCGGCTCATCTGGATTGTTCATGCGGCGCAGGACGGCGTCACGACCATCCTTATAGGCGTACTTGGCGAAGTTGTAGACGAGCTGGTCGTAGTCTTCCTGCTCCTTCTCGTCAGGCTCTTCTGCCTCAATGTCCAGCTTGCCGGACGCAGCCATCTCCGCGTCACGCGCCTCGGCTTCCTGAGCCTGAGCCACCTGCGGGTTTGGCAGGATATCCGGCTGCCCAGCGGGCATCTGTCCGGTGGGGGTGTCGGTACCAATCTGCATCGGCTGCTGCGCCGGCGGTGCGAGGATATTGTCAGCCATACTGTGTCTTCATCCCTGTCTCAATGGTCTCCGGTCCGATGTCGCCCGTCATCGGCTTGACCGGCTTCGGCGGCAGAATGTTGCTGTCTCCCACGCCGTTGCCATACGGGTTGTCGGGTGAAATCATCGGGTCTGGCGCAAAGCCTGATGCCTGCTCACCGGTGTTCGGGTTTACGCCATAGAAGCCCTGCGGTGCCGGCGGTCCATCGGGTCCGCCCTTCGTCAGTGCGCCAACAGCAGACAGACCGGTGGAAGCCAGAAGCAACTTCTCGCCCATGCTCATACCCGCCTTCTTAGCACCCTCTGTGCCGGCGGTTGTAAGGATTTCGCCGCCCATGCCGGAGGCGTTGTTTACCACAGCACTCTTGCCGCCCGCCTTGCCGACCAGCGCTTTACCCTGCGACTTCAGCAGCTCCTGCTGCGCCATGGTGTTCACCTCGGTGCCCGCTGTCACTACACCAGACGCCTGAGCGCCAGCGCCCATCGTCACCGGCGCCGTTGCCTGCGTGGAGGTGATAGCCTGACCTACCGCAGCCTTCACGCCCTCTACAGAGCCCAGCGCCTTGGTGCTGATGGCGCCCGCCTTGAGCCCGTAGGCTGATGAGGCGCCCTTAGCCAGCCCGCCGCCCATGCCCATGGCGCCAGCCGCCTTGCTGAAGATGCCGCCACCGGCGACCACTGGGTTCGAGCCTACGGCGATACCGGTGCCTGCCAGACCACCACCTGAGAACAGCGGCATACTGGCGGCAAACGCCTGTGTTGCAGGGATGAACGATAACGCCACCCCGAAGGTAAAGTACGCCGCGACCGCCATGAGTGCGACCTTGGCAATCGACGGCAGCTTGCTCATTACCTTGCCGAACGCCTTACCCACGCTCTTCACGACGCGCTTAACGGTTGATGCGACCTTCTTAACAGCCCGCTTTACGCCGCTCACAATTCCCATGGGCTTCACTCCTGTGTGCTACATACATTCCACCGGCTCTTTTGAGACCGGCATTTGCGAATATCACCATCTGCTGGTTGATATCCTCGAAGTCAGAAGACTTCACAATTCTCACTTCCTTCACGGTCTTCATGGACCACGCCCACCCAGTGAAGGCTCTCAACAATTCATCCGCACCCGCCTGTGACTCATACGCCAGAAACAGGTTCACAGCACAACGACCGTTCTTTGAGTACCAGAGCTTATCGGCAATGCCGACAATCGCGCCGGTCGGCGGCGCCATCTCCTGCTCCTTGTACAGGAATGCCGCACCAAACTTACTGCTAATGCAGTGGTTAATCGAACCCCGTGCGATGGGCTTTTCCACCGCTACGGTGGCGAACGACGTAGCCGGCAGCGACCTCTCGAACTGCTCCAGCAGCACCGTCGTGTCGTTGCTTGTGGCTACCCGAATCATAAGCCGTAGTCCGCTGGGTCAGGCTTGTCTGCCGCCCACGCCGACCTTGCTTCTTCGCCGCGCAAGCCGTTGTACGTGTGCATGAAGTCGCCCAGATAGCCGGAACCCTGATTCTTTGGGTTTGCGTCCTCCCACTGCCTTAGAGCCGACTCATAGCCGGAGCGGTCCTGATTGGCGGGTGTGAACGCCTCGGGCTGCTGCGGGGCTGTCGGCTGTGGGTAGAGCGTCTGGTACGCCTGCATTGCCTGCTGGTATGCCGCGTAGCCGCCCTGCGCCGGACCGTAGTCACCCATCTGCGGGGCTGACTGCTCCCAGACCTGCATCTCCTGCTGGTAGTACGCCATGTCTTTCTCGTAGTTGGCTTGCTCGGTCTCCCACACACCCCGCCTGTCGGCATTATCCAGCTGCCAGTTGGTCTTGTGGTAGCCCATGTCGTCCGGCGTGGATGAGCGTCCCGCCCACCACGAGCTCTCCCAGACCGGCGACTTCGAGTAGAAGTCTGCCAGCATATCGAGGTCCGCCTTGGCGTTGGCACGAGCCTTTGACACTGCCGCCTCCTGCGCCTCCGGCTTCATCTTGTCGTTCTGGTAGATGGCTGCAATCTCGCTGGACAGCGCTTTCTGGCGGTCCGAAGCAGAGGCAAGGTACTGCTGACCGTATGCCAGCGTGCCGTTGAACTCCATCTGCTGCAGCGTCTTGTAATACTTCGCTTGGGCATCCGCCATCGGGGCGGTGGCGTCAGCTGCTGCCAGTGCGCCAGCCTGTGCTGCCAGCGCAGAGTTCTGGAGACCGCGGCTGTGCATCTTCTGCTCCGCCTTGCCCTCCATAGCCTCTCGCATAACGGCGGTGCTGGGGTCGTTGAAATACTGGTCCATCCACGCCGCAGGGTCTGTCGGGTCTTCCATTCCCTCTGCGGTACCAAGGGTCGGCATGATGAACGGGTCGTTCTCTGCCGCTGCCGGCGGCAAGATATCCTCGCCTACGGGGGGCAGTGTCGAGAAGTCCGGCACACCGGTGTGCTCGATTGGGTTGGCGGGATTAACCGGATTGCCATTGGCGTCCACCAGACCGGCTGCCTTATCAGCGTTCAGATACGCGGTCTGGGAGCGGTCGTTGTAGTAGTCGACGCCAAACCGTCCGGTGTAATCCGCAGGAACGCCGGCAGCTTTCTCCGCATACTTGTCGCCCTCCCCACGATAGTAGGCAGGCGAACGGGTCATGTCGTTGTGCCAGTAGTTCTGCTCGACGGTGTAGTCGCGTCCAAAGAGGCTGCCCGTCCTCTGCTCCGTGCGCAGTGGGTCAATATCCCATGGGTTGCTACCGGCGCTCGTCGACTCTCCCGTGGTGCTGGCACCGGCGGGCAGTGAGCTGACGTTACCAAGAATGTCGTTGCCGGTATTGCCGGTAGGCGTCTGAGTGCCGCCAAGGATGTCGTTGGAGCCGGAGCTGCTGCCCCCTCTCCTGCTGACCCATGACCCTACCGCTTCTGAAATAGATGACATAACTCTACGCTCTCTCTAATCTTCCTGATTATAGCCGGTACGCTCCTCAGCTCCAGCCCTTTTCTCAATCTCTTCAAGCAGTTGCTCTGACTGCACAATAGCTGCTCGTGAGCAGCTCGCCCAAAACCTCAGCGTTGCCTCAAGCCGCACATGGTCGGCTTCAGTCACAACGGTCGTCTTTTCCCGTCTCCACTGCAGCCTCGCCATTGCCCCAATCCCTGATGCGGTCAAAGCGTTTATTACAACAGCGCTGCTCGACATCCTTGGCGACCAGCGCATCCTTTATCTCCAGCCACGACGAGCCCCGCTCTGGTAGCGGGGTAATTGTGCAGGGCTCCAGCAGAGCCTCCGGCACGGGTTCGCGCTTACTCGGGAGCCACTTGGTGGTCCCGCATCCCGTCAATAACAACATCAGGGACGACGCTACTAGCGCACAACCAATCTTCGTCTGACATGAGTGCATCTGCACCCTCCGATATTTCCAAGCGGTGACCGACCTGCTGCTCCAGCAGCTGCCGGTACCGCGCCTCTACAGCCGACAGGCGGTTCAGCTCCTCTACCCTCTCCCTGTACTGCTCCACCTCAGCCTCTTTCTGTTCAACCTCTTGCTCCGCCAGAGCCAGCTTCTTCTGGCTCTCGATGTACAGCTTGCCGGCACCAGCCAGCAGCAGGGTCAGTACAGCAACGGCGATGAGCAGGTACTTCGTCATCTACTGCTCGAACTCGCTGTAGGCGCGGTCCTGATACGCCTGTGAGGCGACCAGTGCAGCTACCACCGATGCCGTAGCTGCCACCCACTGTCCGCCTTCCAGCAGACCGGCGATGAGCAGCGCGGTCGATACGATTACATAGAACCCACCGAAGAGCATCTTCTTGCTCTCAAGGATTCCGCTCAGACCCGTTGACTTCTCAGCCATTGTTACCTCCCGAGTATGGGACTCTCAGCTTGTGACAGATTTCTGCCTGTGAAGCACCGTCGTACTGGTGCCGATGGTTCTTGTGTTCGTAGAACTGCTCCAGCCTGTCCGCCAGTGTGTCGACGTCGTACTGGGTGTGCGTGCCGTAGCATATCTGCTTGTTGTAGTGGGCGATGTCGGTGTTCAGGTCCTTCTCGTAACCAAGGTCAACCTTCTGCCCGAAGTGACTCTCTGTCCAACCTCGGGTCGCAAGCCAGAACGATTCCGGAATCACGGGCAGCACCATGACCAGCAGCGTCAGCACCGCCGTGATGGCGGTTGCCTGCTTACTCAGCCCGTAAAGCCAGCGCTTCACTGGGCTCTTGCGTCTCTCTACAAATTCGTCACTCATCCCTGTTTGCCGGATAGCTCGATATGTATTTCACAATTCGACCGACGTTCGCCTCTATACGTGCAATGCTTTCGTCGGTGTTCTTCTGAAGCGTCTGCAGATGCTGCTTCTCAAGTGCCCACTCCTTTCCAGTGAACCGGTCTCCGGTTCCGGCTGCGAGGAGTAGCTGTAATTCCTTCTGCTGAAGTCGGAGGGTCCCAAGCTCTTCTTCGAGCTCTCCGATGAGCTCTCTGAGCTCTGCGATTTCCTCTGCTTGCTGCCTGTGTCGCGCTCGGCTGTCTTCGTCGACCGCGGACGGCGCATTGATAAGTAGCAGTATAAGGAAAAGCAGAAGCCCGCCCAGAGCAGTAGTAACAATGCCTGCCAAATTACGCTGCCAGAAATTATCTCCAACATGACTGTTCTCCTCGCTCATTCACTACACCTCCTCCTTCAGGTGACCCTGTGCAAGCCGGTTTGGTAGAGCGTCTTACGACGACCCAGCGCGGTGCGTGTAAAGGTCGCCGTGAGTATCTGCTGGCGTGGCTGATGCCTCCAGCTCTGATGAATCCATCGACCACCCTCGTATATCAGCTGGTCGTATGGAAGGTCGCCCATCTCCCTGATAATCAGGTCGCAGGCGTCGTATAAAGAAAACCCGTCAGGAGCGCCAGAGATACCGTAGTCCGCCGCCCTCCCGAGGCGGTGGTCCGACGTCCGGCTACCGCCTATAGCTCGGTTGAGCCACGGGGGTCGATAGCCACTGGTGATGTGGATGCGGATGTCTGGCGACACTTTCGTCGTTAGGACATTCCTGACGGGCTGTAATACCTGTACGCACAGGCTACGGAGGTTCGCAACAACCGTATGCGGGACCGGCTCGGTGCGCAGGTCCCTGCCCATGCGCACAGCCGTATCTGACACGAGGAACTCGTGCAGTGTGAAGTTCTCTGATAGGCGTCTGTTTTCCATCAGGACTGCTCGTACTGGAGGATGGCTGAGGTGCCGAGAATCTCCCGACCGCTCGCCATCCAGATGTACAGCTTCTCGTCGCCCGAGATGCCGGTAATGGTGGTGTGCACCATGACCTGTACCAGCGACAGGAAGCCGGAGTAAAAGAACGCCATGGGGTTGCTGTCCACGGTCGCCAGTGCAATGTTCTCCAGCGACGCCTGCATTCGGTCGTTGCCGGTGCGAAAGTCCGCCATCAGCTGGCAAGGGATAGCCCTGTTGTCGTTGACGCAATGCCCTCGGATATTGATAGAGCCTCCCCAGCCGGCATCCGCCGTGTCGTTGGCGTGCACGTAGAACATATGGTGAGGCGCGTTCGCCATCTCCGGCGGCATCAAGAAGGAGACAGGCAGGTCTGAGCCGTCACCCTCATAGATGAGCTGTGCGCCGTAAAGAGGGCTGCGAGTCGCCATCAGCTGGTCCTTGTCACCGTCAGGATGATGTCGAGCGGCATCACCGGCGCACCGCCGCCATCCGTGCCAATGGTTACCAGCTGTCCCGCGGTGAACGTCTGGTCCGCCGTGGGCGTGGCTGTGTTCTTTGTGCCGGCTGTATCAGTAGCGCCGACCGTCGGGTCGCCACCGCCGAAGGTCACTGCAGTGCCAGCGATGTCGATGTCGATGACGGTTGCCGTGGTGGTATTGGTTACCGTATTGATGATGTCCACGCCGGTGAGGCTGCCCGCATACGGGAAGACCATGTAAACCTTCTCGGTCGCGTCGTTGGCGTTTGTCATGCGTGCGGTCTGCACCACACCCACAACCAGCGAGTCAATCGCCGCCTCGATGGCGACGAACTCATCGCGCACCTCTTTACTGGAGCCGGACGAGTTTTGAGACGGCTTACCTGATGGTGTGTATAGGCTGTTCGCCATTACCCTGCTCTCCTGTCAATGTTTCTCGGGCGGTACGACAGCGTCGCGCCCCTGATGGTGTGCGGTGCATTCGCCGTGGTGCTACCGTACAGATGAAGGGAGATGTTGAGCCCCTCGCCCTCCAGCTTCACCTGCGGAAACCGGCGTGTCGGCTGGTCCCAATTAAACTGGTCCCATGTCATAAAATCCCATGTGCCGCCGCCCATGCCGCTACTGAGCGAGACCACCTCGTCGTGATTGTAGTCGGCGTCCGAGTTGTCGTACTCGGCGTTTACATCGAGGCTCGCTGAGCCCTTTAGGCGACCCTCGAGGCGCAGATTGGTGTACTTCTTCATGCGGTTCGAGCCGCCGTGATACCAGAACGGAAAGCGCAGGCTGTAATTAATCGCCTCGCCATCAAAGCTGGTGCCTGACTCCATCTCATAGACGAAACCATCGTCAGAGCCAAAGAACAGCCGCTCGGTCCCCACCGAGGTGTCCTCCTCAGACACGCAGCAGGTCACCAGATGGTTGAGCTGCCCCACCATGAAGCCGGCAACCTTGCGGTCTCGGAAGCCCACACTGATGAAGCGCTTGTCGCTGAAGAAGCAGCGGTAGAGGTTCTTCCGGCGAAAGGTCATGGACGCCTGAACGTCCAGCTCCAGCAGCTCCTCAATGAGCGGCTGAATCTTGGAGCTGATGGCGTTGTCTTCGTAGTTGCCGAACTTGTCGGTGCTCTGCAGCGTGCCGAACCCGAAGTCGTCGAAATAGATGCCGCCGCCGATTCGCTGCACGCTCCACTCGCGGGCACCGTGCTCGCTGGCGTAGTCCTTCAGCTGGTAGTTGCTGACATTCTGCCCCTGTAGAACACGGATGCGGTTGCGGGTGATGACGAACAGGTTGTCCGCCATCTCCTCCACCATGCCGGTAATCTCGTCGCCCACTGCCAGCTCGTTCGCGCCGGTGACCACCTTCCACTCCAGCGGGGCGCCGATAGAGCTGTGCTGCAGAGACCCGCCCTCAAAAGCGAAGAACAGCTGGTCCTCGTGCACAGCGAGATGCGTGGGCTTGTCGCCCAGAGAGAAGTGTGACGGCGTGCTGACGTTGTCCATGCCGGTCCAGATAGGGCAGAACACGGTACCGTTGCCCGAGCCCACATCATCGAACTCGAAGCCGTAGTCGACGCCACTAACGCCGTACATCCGGAACGTGCTGACATGACCAGCGAAGTTGTGGTTGCGGAACTCGTACTTGCCGCCCGCCTCCAGCGTGTGAGCCGCGTTGGCTCCAGTGGCTTGGGCAATCTGGGTGGAGCCAATTTCCACCCACTCGTTGTTCACGTAGTTGCCGGTGACGTTGGACAGGACGAAGTAGCCCTCCGCGTTGCCTTGGGCGAACGTGCCGGACGTCAATACGACTCGCTCAATGGTTGCAGCGCCCGAGGCAGAGCCGGTCACGACCGTCCCTTCCTGCAGGATTTCCTGATAGTTACCGTTATCGAAGTACAGCAGGTCGTTCATTACCACCTGCTGCCAGCCCGTCACCGTGGCTTTCCACATGGTGCCAGCCGTGCCGGCTGCGTTGTCTCTGAAGGCGTACTTGGTGCCGTTGTAAATCCAGACGCCGCGCACGGGTCCTGAGCACGAACCACCACCAACGGCTGTCACGGCAGCGTTGGCAGCATCGAACGCCAGCGCCTTGTATTGGGCGTCCAGTGTCGCGTCCGACTCACCGTTGATGCGTGAGACACCCTTCACCTCTGCGGTCACGTGACTGCCCACCGAGACATCCTCGTTGACAGTCCAGTCGCCCGCACCGTTCTCTGGGTACAGAATCAGGTCCGCGGTGTAGGTGGTCGGTGCATCAGTCCAGCTCGATGCGACGTCGCCCACACTGTTGGAGTGACCCACCTGATAGATAAAGTCATCCACCGGTGAGGTGACGTAGCTCACGCCACCCATCTGCACGGTTGCGTCACCTGAGTAGGCTGTGGTAGCTGGAATCCAGCCCAGCGTCGTGTGATTGATATACAGCTCGAAGCGCAGACGGGCGTCCCGCGATGGCGTGCCGTCCTTCTCTCCGGTCGACAGAAATACCTTCTTGATGCCGTCGGTCTCTTGCACCGTGCACCACCAGCTGTGCATACCGCTAACCAGCTCCACACCCTCCTCCTCCAGAGGGATGATGGCGTGCGCGATGCCGTCAGGGCAACCCACACCAGTGAACGTCTCCGTTGAGCCGCTGCTCTGGTCTGGCAGGGTGACTGAAATGCCCACCGGATAGCTCATGGTGCTGCTGTCCAGTGCGCAGAAGAACTCGATGTGCGCGGACCCTTCGTCCGCTGGGAAGGGAATGTCGTCACCGGTGTGCGTGATAATGACGCCGCCCGTCGACGCGCTGCCGGTGAATGTCGCCTTCTGGGTGTTCACGCTCATGCCTGAGTCTGGGTCGGTGACCGGATAATCCGTCGAGCCCACCGTGCAGTTCGAGTCGGTCCAGCTGCCGAAGTAGCTCAGGTCCTCGCCGCGCTCAATGTAGTTGATGCGCTCTGCGTAGCGCTCACGGACCGCAATCACGGTGCCTGACTTGCCGCTGGATGCGCCAACAACGACGTCGCCCACCTGCGGGTTATCGACACCCTGAACACCGCCTATGGGCAGCACATAGTAGTCAACGTCCGTGGCATTGGCGCCGTCGTAGCCCTCGTAGCCGGCTACCTGTTCGTAGCCGCCTGCCGGCGCAATCTCGTAGTTCATCGCGCCGATGAGCTCTCCCGACTTGATGTCGAGGTCCGAGGCAAGGAGGTTCAAGCCTCCGTCAAAGGGGACCGTATGGGTCTTGTCCGGCGCTGGCATCCGGCGCTTCTCCATACGGGCACGAGACACCGTCTTCATCCCCAGTCCCCTGTGTTGGGAATCTCCATCTCGAGGAATTGGTCGTCACCTGACATGCCGCCAGCGTTGAATGACGGACACATCTCGCTCTGGAGGACGAGGAAGCCCACCTCGTACTCTGCTGCCATCCCGTCGATGACCTCAGCTGCTGCCGCTTTATTGCCGTACTTGATGGCGGCGCCCGCAATGATGACCCTGTCGTAGTTGTCAGGGATATTGGGCTCCGTGCCGTCACCAGATATCAGCGTGGGCTTTTTCCAGAACGAGGCAGACAGCGTGTACGCCTGCTCTGGTGGTGTATCCAGAATCACCTCCTTGTTGGGTTTGATGCTGAAATACCGCGGCTGACCTGCCGTCGGGTGGTTGCCGACATCGAAGACGGGGCGGAACTGTCGCCAGTCGACGAACGTCAGCTCAGTCGGTGATGCACCGGCGTAGTTCAGGAAGAAGCTACGCTTGTCCCACTCACGGACCGTGCCGGCGCCGGAGTGGGCAGGAATAGAACGAGACCCCACGGTGAGGGTCTCGCTATAGTCCGTCTGGAGGAAGTCCCAGTCTCGCCATGTGTTCTCGATGTCCAGAATGCTCTGGGCAATCCAGTTACAGGCGTCACCGAGCTGACCGGTCTGGCTGACTGTTGTGGTCGGCACAGTACCGGTGTTGTTGGACCCACCGAGTCCGAGCTCTTTAACGAGCGACTGTACTAGCTCCAGATAGGTCATTCACCTAACCGTCCAGCTTGGCTTCGTGCTCGAGCAGCAGCGCGATGTTCTTCGACTTGCTGTCCTTGCCAGTAACAGGAGTCAGACCCGCCGCCTCTACCAGCTTGGCAACATTGAGGTGGTGCATGTCCCGCAGCTCTTCCTCGAGCGCACCGTCAAGCTCAGGTGCTTCTGCCGACGGAGCATCGGGGTCCGGTTCCGGACCACCTTCGGCTTCGCCCATAACAATCTCAGGCGCGGCTGACTCTTCCTTCGGCTCTTCCGGAGGCAGCTCAGCAGGCGCTGTGATGTCGGGCGCTGTCGGCTCTTCTGCTACGGGCTCTTCGGGGCTGCGGTCCGCGTAGTACGCTTCACGACCCATTGACGCCTGCTCGGGCGTCAGCAGGCGGAACTCTGCATCGAAGTAGTAGCCGTTCTGCTTGTACGCTGCCGGCGTATCGCCGCACAACGTCGAGCTGGGTAGGTTGGGGTTGTACTGTGGTTTGGCTGACATATTAGAAATCCTCAAAGTCAGGGTTTTCAAATTGCCCAGCCATCCGAGTTCTGTGGGCAAGTCCTTCCTTAACGTCGCCTCCCTTCGGGCAGGAGTGCCCTGCTTCGGAGCGACGGCGCTTCAGGTCTTCGTTCACCTCGTCCGTGTACTCAATCTCGGGCACTTCGCCCATGGGCATACGGAAGGGTTCAAAAATTGGGTCTTTCATGGTGCTCTCCCATGAAGAGCCCCCGACCGGAGTCGGGGGTTCAGTGCGGTGCCTTACTTGATGGTGTGACCGTCACGCGCCTTCTGGGACGGATTAGCCGAGGGCAGACCCTCGTTCTTGCTCTGTCCAGTGCGCTTCACATCTTTACCCGCCGGTGAACGGTGGGAAAGACCAGAGCCTACGCCAGCTTTCAGACTTTTGTCGTTTTTCGTATCCATCGGATACCTCCTGATAGTTCGGACAGCGCCCCCGAGGGGGCTACCGTCCGAGGTTCAGATTACCACCAGCCGATGGTGATGTGGACATAGCCGATGCCGGCGGCGGTGCCAGAGTCCGTATGCTGCACATACGTGACTTCCAGCTGGGAGATGTTCTCACCCTCGCTGCCTACATTGACGATGCCTGCGCCACCGTAGCCGTTGTCAACCAAGTCGTCCGCATCAGACGCGACAGAGTCGGTATCGGCGGTGCCGTCGGGAATCAGGAACGAAGCGAACTTGTCCGTATCCGCGGCGGTACCAATCTCTACTGACTCCGTGCTGGTGTCGTTAGCGACTGCTTCGCTGGTTGCTGAAAAGGCGATTGACTCGATACGGCAAGCCACCTTGCCGGTCGGTACGGGGATAGAGAACGAGTCTCCGCCCGCGCCAAAGTCAAATTCGCCACCGAGTTGGTAGGTTACTACCAGTGGTTTGTCGTATGACTGACTGCTCATGCTGCGCTCTCCCACTTAGCGATACGAGATTCGCTGTTGCTGAAGCCGGCGTGAACAATGCCGAAGCCACCGAGGTAGTACCACGCTACGCCACGAGAACGACCGTAGTCGGTCGGAATCTTGCCGCGCATCTCTTCAGGGATACAGATAGCTTCAGCTACCGTGTCTTCACCGAAGAACATAATCCAGTCAGAGGCTGCGTTGTTCCACTGACCAGTAGCGGGGCTGGTGACGTTGTCGTAGTAGCGCCATGTGCCACCTGCTGTGTGGTACGGGTTGATGTCAACCGCACCGCCATGAGCAATGTTGGTCTGCTCAATCCAGCGGATGTTTTCATAGCGACCGGCTTCGCCGTTCATAATGCGCTGCCAACCTGTCTCGACGTATTTGTGTACGTCTTCGAGGTCAGTCTTCAGTGCGCGGAACGTGCTCGGCCATGCAACGGCATAGTAGTCGTCGCCGGTGTATGCCGGAATGCTGCGCTCTTTCAGACCGTCTGAAATCAGACCAGCGTGAGCTCTGCCGAAAGCCACGTTGTTCGTGGTCGTGGTAGCGGCAGTATCGTCGAAGTCGACCGAGGTAGTTGAAGTACCAGAGGTCGGCACGATATGGATACCTGCCTTGTTGAACTCGGTGAAAGCCGCGCCGTCGAGCGCTTTACGCGCATCATTCTTCAGCACTTTGTTGATAATCTCCGACACAGGCTGCTTGCTGAGGTTGTTCAGCTTGCCAGTGTACGGAACTGAGTTGCCGTATTCGGTCACGGTCAGGGAACCCTGAGTGATTGTGTAGTTGGTCTCAGGCATTGTGTCGAGCTCGTTCAGCTCGCCGCCTTGGTCAGCTACATCACTGTAGACGTTCCATGTGTACAACTCACCCTTATTCAGACCTTTGCTGGTCGCGTCACGAGCGTCACAGAACTGACGGAACCGGACCACCGGCTGCAGCGCTGTACGCAGGATATTCGACAGCTCGTCCGAATACATATATCCGCCGAGGCTGGATACGGACCAAAGTTGTCCTGCCATTTGGAAATTCTCCCAATAGTGGCACTGGTCTCGTTACTGCGGGGGCAATCCTCTGTCCTTCCGCATCTGAGCAACGATATCAGCACCGGTTGCTGTAGTCGGCTCAGTCGGCGCGGTGGTCGGCGCGGCGCCTTGGGCGGAAGGGGTGATTACGGTTCGGCGTTTAAGCTCTAGGCGGGAATTAAGGTCGTTCACAGGAACGTCCGAAGGAACCGGCGCTGGAGCGTTAGCTGCAACTGATGGCTCGTTGGACAACTGAATAACCGGAGCGGGACCGTGAGACGGAGACTGCGGGACGGTATGCCCAGCAAACTTCGCCCGTGAACGGTAGCCTGCCTCTCGCACGACTGCTTCCATCGGCTGACCCCGCATAATGGGGTCTTGACGGACCAGCTCAATCTCAGCCTGTGTTGCAGCCTTCTTCGCTGGGTCGTACAGAAGGTCCGGAAACTCATTCCTGAACGCATCATTTGCGGCTTGCCGAGCGGAGTCATCACTGACCTGCTGCTCTTCAGCTCGCGTCGACGCAACGGCTTCGTGAACCATGCGTCTCAGTTCCTCTGGACTTCCGGTAGCAAGCTGGTTTTGCTCGCGCCTATTCATCTCAGAGAAGGTCTCGGCTAGCTTTTGGGCTGCCTCGTCCTCGTTTCCTTCATACATGGACGCAACAATGGTCTTCGCTGTTTCCAAGTAATCCGGCGCCCCTGTCTCTTCAGGAGCGTTGCCATCAGGTGACTGGCTATTCTGGGGAACCTGCCCAGCCATCAGCTGAGCCTGTAAATCCTGAAGCCGGTTTTGCCAGTCTCGAGTGCGGTCCTGTTCTTCCGCTAAACGAGTCAGGCGAATATCGGCTGCCTTACTCTTCTGGATTGCCCCGATGCCTCCGGCATCTACAACCTCACTGGTTGGGACTTCCATTTGTTCTCCGAACACCACGATAGTAGTGGTTTCGGCGCTCAAGTCAACACCCTGTAATGCAGCAGGCACGTAACCCTGACTCGGGTCTACTGCGGGCTCTGCCGGCTGGTTGGGGTCGGATACCGCTGCGGGCTCCTCCTCGCTGTAGGGGTCGACCTGATTGATGGTCTGCTCGCCGGACTCGACGTCGGGGTGATTGTCGCCCTGTGCCTCCAGCTCCATGCGGCGGATGTGCTGGTCGTGGAGCGCCTTCTCCTCAGGGTCCATGTCCTCGGTGCGCATCTGGTCCTGATTGGTGCGCTCGTCCGCGGCTTTCTTGTAGATGTCGTTGCGGGCGTCATCGGTGAACGGCTGCGGCTCTTCCACCACCTGCGGCTCAGGCTCTGCGGCTGGCGCCTCGGGCGTTGCGGTGAGCTTTGCCTCTTCCTCGGCAGACACCGGCTCCACCTGAATCTCGTCGGTGGTCTGAATCGGGTTGCCGTCAGCGTCTACCTGCTGGGCAACATTCACATTGGGTTCATTCATCGTAGCTATCCTCTCCGGTTATCGGGTGACTGTCGAGCTCTTCTTGCGTCTGTATTTGCTTGGCTGCAGCCCTGCCGTTGTCGATTGCCTCGTTCATCCACAGGATGAGGGTGGCAGCCACTCGGGCTTCAAAGTGCAGCTTCGCCAGTTTCTCGTCCGAGAGGTTTGTGGCGTTGAGGAAAGCGGCGTTGCCGTCCTCGATGGCGGACTGTGCTCTGGCTACCAGATACTGTGCCGCCTTGTTCTTGTCGAGAAAGGACTCCATCTCCAGACCCAGCTGTATGTGGTCTGCCAGATGAACTCTCTCGTCTCCCAGCTGCCTGCGCAGCTCCGCGTCCAGCGCGGCTTCTTCCTGCTGCTCGCTCACTTACAGGATGTTCTGGGGAATCAGGTCGTAGTTCTCACGAGCCATCACACCAGCCTTGTCGTTGCCCTTCAGGTCCATCGGACCCTCCTCTGGACTACGGTCTGCTGCTGCGCCAGCTACCTTGGTTGTCATATCGAAATTCATGCGGCGGTCCTCGCGCATATCTGCGGTCTCCGCCTGCTTGATTGTGTGCGCCAGAGCCTGTTTCTGCAACTCCAGCTCTTCGCGCTCCACGCCTGCCTTCATAGAAGCCAGCTGCCTGTCGTACTGCTCGAGGCGATTCTTCATCTGGCTCATTGCCGCATCGAGTTGTCCCTTCTCTCTGGCAATCTGCAACTGCGTCTGCAGCTTCATCTGTTCGCGCTGGAGGGCGCCCTGCTCTCGAATCTGAGTGTCCTGCAGCTTGGCTTGCGCCTCTACCTGCTTCATCTCGAGAGCCTGCGTGAGCTGCTGTACCTGCTGCTGCAGCTGTGCCACCTGCGGGTTCGGTCCGTCTTTACCCAGTGACGGGAAGAAGCGCTCGCCATCGTGACCGACAGCGCCCATCACCTCGTTGACCAGCTCACCGCCGTCCAGCTCGCCCTGCATAAACGGCATATAGTCGAACACGACCTTCAGTGCCAGAGCCAGCTTCTCGATACGCTTCGCTGGGTTGGTGCTGTTGAAGCCCACGTTGACGCGGACCTTGGTGTTCTCCTTGAGCAGCTGGAGCACTTCCTTAACCGACAGCGGCGACTTCTGCCCTGTCTGGTTGTCAGTGAACATCACCTGCTCACCCACCACTCTCAGGACCGTCATGTCGGTCTCGTAGGCTGCCTCCAGTGCGATGATATGGCGCATCACCGGCTCCACGAAAGTCTCTGCGTAGGTGCGGAGGTCGAGCTCCTTCACCTCGTTGGCGGCGTCAGCTGTCAGCGACATACCGCCCACGGTCTCGTTCATCTTGCGGTTCGCCATGACGCTGCCGCCTTGGAAGCTACCGCTGAGGTCGTCCATATCCAGATTCAGGCGGTCCTGCTCCTGATACGAGCTGCCCGTGACGTCTCGGGTCTCCACTACCTTCACATCGGCATCGGGGTCACCGGTCATGGTGACTGAGCCTGACACGTTGCGCAGCAGGCTGCGGACGTCGGTCATACCACCGCGGCGTAGCAGGTAGCGCTTGTTGAGCGCCAGCTTCAGGTTGTCCAGACGCAGGTTGGCGAGGTCATTCGCCTCACTCTGCAGGCTGTCCAGCAGCTGCGGCATACCCGCAGGATACGGGTTGTGGGTCTCGATGTTGCTGCGACCCCAGACGTAGGGACGGAGTCCGTGCAGGTACACCTCGTTCAGAGGCTTCACATCAGACAGCAGGAACTCGCCGCCCAGTGTGTCCCAGCACCAGTCCTGCCCGTCGATTTTCATAATGTACCGACGGACCCAGACAATCTGGAACTCGTTGATGGCGACCTCGTTGTCGTACCGGTCCAGACGCTCATCACCCTCGCGGGCTTTACGGATGCTGTCCCAGTCCTGCTTTACAGCAGCCTTAAGCACGCCGTCGTCGAGCTGACGGTACTGCCCTGACGCCATGCGAGACTTAATCTCGTGGACGTAGGTCGGCATATCCTCGATGACATATGGGCTTGTGTTGATGGGGTCGCGCCAGTCACACGACGGGCTGACCTTGAGGTTCTCCAGCGGCAGCAGCGTGACGTTCGGGCGGTCTTCAGTCACCTCGTCCTCTATCACGGTCTGCTTCTGCACATTGCCGAAGCCGTCCTCGTACTCTTCCTCATAAGCGGTCTGCGCTGAGCTGTACAGCCAGTCCACCCGAGCGGCTACCACGCCCTGCTTGTCGGCATCCTGAAAGCCACCGACACAGGTGAGGAACCAGCTCTGGTCTTGGTCCAGTCGATAGTTCAGCAGCGCCATGTGCACCTCAGCAGCCAGCTGCTGGGCTTCATCACGGTCGTTGACCGGCGCACAGTGCACCACATCGCTGGTGCTGAAGAAGGCTACACCGACAGAAGCCTCTCGCTTCTTGATGGCGGTGCGGACCTTGGGTCTGAAAATCTTGGACTTCTTGCGGTACTGGTCGGACCAGTATTTGGAGCCCTTCGGGTGCTTACTGTTGAACAGGCTCTGGTTGCGCTCCTGCTGACGCCTGACCGAGGCATCGAACCAGTCCACCCCGTCGCGGTAGGCATCACGCGACAGCGCCATGTAATGGTCGTCGTTTTCCTGCTGGTGCTCAGGAACATCCGCGGCGTAATAACTAAAGCCGGACGCTTTGCCGGCTGTGCCTTCTTTGCCCTCTACGGGCGGCTGCTTGCTAGTCATCGACTGGGGCATCTGGGTTCTCCCTGATAGCTATATGCCGTGTCGCCCCTCCATGAGGCGCCTCGATGTCGTGCACTGCAATCTCCAGCACACCTTCCTGAATCGCTTCGGTCACGATTTTATCACGAATGCGGTTGCGGACCTTGCGGTCTTGGTCCGACTGGTCGGGCATCGGTCTGCCCAGAATATCTTTACGGCAGCGCTTCCACTGCTCGGGTGAGTAGCCGGCACGCTCCAGCCCAAAGCGCTCAAGGATGTGCCCACCGACCTCCATCGCTATCTTGTTGCGGTCGTGGTTCTGGAGCTTGTCAATCTTCTCGACCCAGCCCCATTCTCCTGACAGCCGCAGCGACAGGATTTGGACGATGCCGCCCTTCTCGTTAGGTATGAGGACCCAGCCCCAGTTCGGGTAGTGTCGCTCGAGCGCATCGCCAATATCCTTGAGTACCACCTCGAGGGTGGCGCTAACGTCGACCAGAGCGTTGGGGTTGCTAACGAAGTCTGGTACGGCGATGTTTTCGTTGTCGTCATAGTGTGCCAAGGATTTCACTCCCGTCGAAACGGTCTCTACGCGGGAAGGAGCCGGAGCACTTAACCCTGACCCATGGCTCGGGCTCGGTTTTCAGGAACTCGCTCAGGCAGCGCACCACCACAACCTCTAACGGCTCATGCAGATTGCTGTACGCCATCACCCTGATGTCGCTCTTTGGGTAATCGAAGGTCCTGATGTATCTGGGCTTGGGTGTGCCTACAGGAGCCTCGGTCTTAATCGCCGGCTCGTAGGAATCCATGTTCAGCCACACCAGCTGCCCCTTACTCATGCCGCAATCCCCAGATGCTCCTTGACGGCTGCCAGCATCTTTCCAGTGTCGGGGCGCAGGTTGCTCTGCCCATAGATAACGATGTCCGTGCGCTCTGCCACTGGCTTGTCGCGGTTCATCGTGTAATGCGAATGGACCCGCGCCGGAATGTGCGCAGGTCCGTTGTCGTACACGGTGTTGTCGTCGATGCAGTACCAGATGCTTTTCATAGTCAGGACTCTACCTCGGGTAAGCTGTCAACTCCAGCCTCAATACAGCGGACATTGCTTGCCGTACTTCTTCTCAAACTCTGCGCCGGACAGCGTCTTGGCGTCCAGCTGCTCCTGTTTCGGTACATCGAACCTGCGGTGCCAGCTCTCGCTCACTCGCTCATTGAAGGCGCGGTCCTCCGCCTGTGCCGCCAGCAGGGCGTCGTACTGCGCCTCTGTGATGAGCCCATTCATCTGCCACTCCACCCACTTGTCGTGGCTGTCAGCCTTACGCAGGAGCTCTCCGAAGGCGTCCTCGGCTGCCGCAATGCTCTTCTCGTTGGCTGGGACTTTGAGCGCCTGCGCGAAGATGGGCTTGTTCAGTCCGCCAGCCGCAATCATTCGATGGGTGATGTCGTAGCGGCTAAAGGCATCCTTGAGGCGGAGTCGCCCGAGCCTTGCCAGTACGTGATTGCGACTGTAGTTCACCGGTAATCACTCAGGTAAACGACGTTGTCCGCCTCTACCCGCTCCTCGGGTGGCTGCGGGATTCTCTCCAGCACAGCAAGCACCCAGCAGTTTCTCGCGTTGTCTACGCCCCAGCGTGCATACGCTGCCAGCTTCATCAGCTCGTGACGGTCTCCGCCCACTCTGTGCAGCAGGTCTTCCCACACCATCTCAATGACACCGCCGTCCATAGTACGACCGAACGAAGCCACCTCCTTCAGGATGCAGCCCTCCGGCACCTGCTCGTACAGCTCGTTGAGCGTGGGGTCCGTCGTCTTGGGCATGGGGAGCCAGTCCTCGTAGCCGGTCAGCATAGGTCCTCCCTGAGCCTAACCGGTCGAAAGCGGTCAAAGCGACCAAACCACCATAGCTCTCGCCGGCGATATTCGCGCTCCTGCTCTGCGAGCTTCCGATACAGCCGAGAGATGTAGTTGGTGGGCACAGTCATTTGTCGGTAACCAACCGCGGGATGATGCCGAGCTCCTCAAGGAACACCCACACCAACAGCGCGGTCAACACCAGCTGGAATGCAGCCAGTGCAAAGTTGCCGGACATCGCCAGCTCATAAAAGCTCGCGCCGAACAGCGTGAACATGATGGCAGCCACCGCTGCCCGTTTGTACTCAACCTTAATCCTAACCATCGTCGTCACCACCTTGATAGAAATTGCGATGACGGAACTCATACTCCGCCACCTTGGGTCTTCCCTGTGAATACTTGTCGGCTATCGTGCGGGCATCCATCACCTTGGTGCCGGCGTGCCCACCGCCTACCCGTCCGGTCTTATCACGACCAATGAACAGGCAGCCCAGCTGCATCGGGTCGCGGGCTCTGCTGAACGTCAGCACCGTCCCACGGCTAAACGCCGAGTGGCTCTCGAAGGATGCAGATACAGTGGCTGCACTGTCGCTAGGATTCATTAGGTGGACCGC